>Ga0194123_10000076_pt1 | contig 189428 bp, 192 predicted proteins | sample TA2MahsurfametaG_5_FD_155479 | JGI IMG/M metagenome (GOLD analysis project Ga0194123, IMG submission 155479) | Freshwater microbial communities from Lake Tanganyika, Tanzania - TA2015023 Mahale A surface | ecosystem: Environmental > Aquatic > Freshwater > Lake | place: Tanzania: Lake...
CAGGGCCGAACATAAGGCTCTTGCATCCGAAGCCGCCACGGAGTTCAAATTGGCAGCGTAACCGGCGCAGCGAACTGTCTCATAACCGTGCCCCGGTACAGCCATAGTACTCCGTTACCAAATGCGCGGTGAACGACAGAAGAGTACCGAGGCAAAACACCTGGAGAGAATGCTCACCGCATCGCCGCAAGGGTTCAGCAAGCCGCCAGCGCAACCACCCCGCGCTGATCGGAATGAACACTTGTACAGCATAAGCCAGGGCAAGAATATGGACGACGCGAAGTACGTCCACATTGGTCTTGTCGATTGGATAGATCACGCGCCCCAGCCAGTCCGGCACAAGTCCCGACAAAATCTTGATTTGCCAAGACATTACAATGAAGAAGCTGAACGCGAGATAGACCAGCGCGACCGGCAGCAGCCAGCGGCGAAACGCCGCCAGACGCTCGCCCATTCGGCCGGCAGCGGCGAACGAGGCACCCAGGTAGAAGACCAGTTGCCAGGCGAAAGGATTGAAGAACCAGACGTTGTCGCCGGGGCTCGCGGGCAGGTTCCAGCCGAAGACGCGGCTGGCGACGTAAAGGGCGAGTGACGCCGCCAACACTGCCCAGGGCCAACGGCGCAATGCCGGCAGGGCCAGCGGCAAGCTGGCCAGGAGCACGATGTAGAGCGGCAGCACGTCGAGATTGACCGGCCGGAACTTCAGCAACATGGCGTCGACGAAACTGCGGAACGGCTCGTCCATGAGGCCCAGCAGGTTCATCTCGGCGATCAGCGTCTTCTTGTCGTGGGTCACCGCGAAATAGGCGATCTGGGCGACGAAGGCGACCAACAGGACGATATGCGCGACGTAGAGCTGCCAGACGCGGCGCACGATGCGGGCTGCGGCCATCAGCCAGCCGCGCCGTGCCATGATCCCGCTATAGGCGATGACGGCAGTGTAGCCCGAGATGAAGACGAAGACCTCGGTGGCGTCGCTGAAGCCGTAATTGCGCATCGTCAACCAGCTGACGATGTTGTCGTAGATGTGGTCGACGAAGATGAACCACAGCGCCACGCCCCGGAAGAAGTCGAGGCGCACGTCACGCCCGCTTCCCTTGGTCACCGTGCCGCTTGCGCCGCTCACATCAAGCTCCGCGCTGGAATGGTTCGGAGGAACGACTCTACCGACCCATGACGATCATCACCACCGCCACGGTGGCCAGCCCCAGCCCGACGACCTGCGCCAGCCGCAGTCGCTCGCCCAGCGCGACAGCGGCCAGGAACACCGTGCTGGCCGGATAGAGCGACGTCAGAGTGGCCACGACGGCGAGATTGCCCTCGCGGCTGGCCAGCAGGTAGAGCGCGGTGGCGGCGCTTTCGAACAGGCCGGAGAGCGCTGCCCATCGCCACAGCACGCCCGCCGGCGCCTTGGCCCGACGCCAGCGCGCCACTGTCGCCAACGCGGCGAGCGCGAACAGCGCCGTCGACGCGCCACGCGCCGCCACCAGCGGCCACAGGCCCGAGGCCGGATCGGTGCGACCCATGGTGACGTAGAAAACGCCGATGCCCAAACCGGCGGCGACGGCCAACGTCACGGCGCCGAGGGCCCCGGTCCGCGAGGCGTCGGCGCGATCCGGCTCGCGGCTGATCAACGCCACGGCGAGGGCGGCCACAGCGATGCCCGACGCCGTCAGCAGGCTTACCGTCAGCCCGACGACGATGGCAAAGGCCACCGGCACCGCCAGGGCGCAGAGCGCGGTGATCGGCGCCACCACGCTCATGCGGCCGGTCGCCAGCGCCTGATAGAGCAGGGTTATGCCGACGGCGGTCGACAGGCCGCTCACCGCGCCCCACCACAGATCGGCCGGCCGAACCTGCTCGGCCGGCAGCAGCGCCGACACCGCGGCGAGGCCAAACAGCCCGACCACCTGGCCGACGCCGACCACGAACAGCACGGACACGCGTCGCGCCGCAAGGCCACCGACGAAATCACCGGCGCCATAGACCGCCGCGGCGAGCAGCGAGAGCGTGATCCCCATCATGCGCCGTCCTTGCCCGACCACCTCCCCGCCCGCAAGCGACGCTTCCCCGGCGCCGCGCCTCCGAATAGGCTCGCGGCATGTCGGGGGAGACGCAGGGGTGGCCAAAGAACCACTGATCCTGGTGCCGGGCGTGTTGTGCGATGCGGACCTTTATCGCGATCAGGTCCCGGCGCTGGTGCTGTGCGGTCGTGAGGACGCGGCCACGCCGCTCGCCATGTCCCGGGAGATCGCCGCGGCGATCCCCGGCGCCCGCCTCGAAATCGTCGAGGATTGTGGCCACTTGTCGACCATGGAGCGGCCCGCCCTGGTCAACGCCGCCCTGCTGCGCTGGCCCACCGTGTAACCGCCGATGTCGGACGCGCCGAAGTCGACCGGAGGGCTACCGACGCCGCCATTTCGCCCGATTCCCCAGCCAGTTTCGGTCTCTAAGCCGGTGCGTGGCGGAGGAAGCACGCGCCAGGCTATGGAACGGGAACACTTACGGTGAACCACAGCACGCTGGTCAGGACGACGCTCACGGGAGTGCGACCGTTGGGCGTTCGTGGCGCACCGCTGCACCACGCGCAGGAACAGATCCGCGGCGCCATCCGCCGCCGCCTCGGCCCGCGTCACGCGGCGCTGCTGGCCGAGCCCGTGCCACACGATCTCGGCCGCGCCATCGACTGGTATGCCGACGCGGATGGCGAGGCGGTGCCGCTCAACGCCCTGCCGATCGAGCGCCAGCACAGCGTGCTCGACGAGGTCGAGCGCCTGCGCAACGACATCGAGGTATTGGCGCAGCGTTTCGAAGCCGGCGACACCGAGGACGCGCGGCTGCTGGGCAAGGCTCTGCATCTCGCGGTGCGGCGCCCGTCGAACGACTACCTCTTCCTGGTCGGCGATCAGCCGGTGATCGTGTGCTGGGGCTATGAGCCCGAGGCGGTCGGCGCGGTTCTGCCGCCACCGTCGCTGCCCGCGCCGGCGGCCGCCGCACCAGCGATGCCGATGGCCACCATGGCGCCGGCGGCGACCTTGCCCCCGCGCATGGCGGCGGGCGCCGCCGTGCTGCCCGCCAGCGCCGCCTTTCCATGGGCGCGTGCGCTGCTCGTCGGCTTGCTGACCATCCTGCTGGTGCTGATCACGTCCCACCTGCTGCGCGGCTGCGCGCCGGTCGATCCGGCGGTCAGCGTCTATCGCGAGGCGCCGCAGCAGCAGCGACTCGCGCGCTCGGTGGTGCCGGTCGTTCGCGACCAGGCCGCGACCTTGACCGATGAGTTGCGCGAGTTGCAGGCGCGCGAGCGCAACCTCGATGTCGAGCTCGCCTCGCTGCGCGAGAGCGTGCGCCGCGCTGTCGAGCTGTGTCCGCCACCGGCGCCACCGCCGCCGGCCGAAGCGAAACCACCCGCCGTCGCCAGCGTGCCGCCGCCGGCCACGCCCGCCGCGTCCGCGCCGCCGGTGAAAGCTGCCGCCGTGAAGCCGCCGGTGCAAAGGCCCGCCGACTGCCCGCCACCGCCGGTCGCCGGCAAGCCGCCTACCGAGGTGATGGTCGTGCTCGACGGCTCCGACAGCATGAACCTGCCCAGTGGCTTCACCACGGCGCAGGAAGAGGAATTCATGCGACGCGCCCGAGCCGGCGACCGCGCCGCCATCATGGAGCTGCGCGCCATGCTGCGCGCACCGGGGCAGAAGCGCATCGACGACGCCAAGCAGGCTGCTGCGCGCATCATCCCCCGGCTGCCGGGCGATGTCGATGTCGGCTACATGGTGTTCGAAGAGTGCCGCTCGGTGCAGGACCACGGCTTCTTCGGCGCCGCGCAGCGCGGCGAGCTGGTCGGCCGCATCCAGGGCACTGTCGCACGCGGCGGCACGCCGCTGGCGCGCGCGGTGCAACAGGCCGGCGCGCGCATGCGGACCGACGACGGCGTGATCATCGTCTTCTCCGACGGCAAGGATTCGTGTGGCGGCAACGTCTGCGCGGTGGCGCAACAGCTGCACGCGATGAAGCCGAGGGTTAAGATCCACGTGATCGATCTCGCCGGTGGCACCAGCGAGGCGACTTGCCTCGCCACCATCACCGGTGGGCGGGTCTATCCGGCGACCAGCGCGCAGGCCGTCACCGCGGCTTTGTCGCAGGCCACCGCCGGCGTGCAGGTGCCGGCACATTGCCGCGCGCCGGCGCAGTGAGCGGGAGGGATCGAGCATGGCATCCGGACCTTTCCTGATCGGCGCCGAGCTGTCGCGGTACGGCGCGCGCGGCGTCGCGGGCGAGCCGGTGTGGCGGCGCGCCCAGCAGCTGCGCGCCGCCGTCGAGGCGCGCCTTGGCGGCCGGCACGCCGATCTGTTCGCCGTCCCGCAGGTCGACGAGCTCGGCAACAAGATCGACTGGTACGCGCCGTTCGACGGCGTGGCGCGCGGCTGGAAGGACCTGACGGACGCGGAGCGCCGCTCGCTCGAGGGTCGCGTCAGCGAGCTGAAACCCGAACTCGAGCGCCTCGTGGCGCGCCTCGACTCCGAAGGACGCGGCGAGGGTGAACGCGCCTTCGGGCGCCTGCTGCGCGAGGCGCTGGTGGCGCCGGGCAGCGAGACGCTCTACTCGGTCGGCGGCCGTCCGGTCTTCGCCTTCTGGGGCTTCACCGGCGAGGGCGAGAGCGCGCGGCACTTCATGGGCATGCCGCCGCCCGCGTCGAGCCTGGTTGTCCCCGCCACGACCGCAACCGTGATCGCGAGCGCCCCGGCCGCCGCCACGGTCGAGCCCCCGCCGCCACCGTCGCCGGCCCCGGCGCCGGCGCGCGAAGCGGCGATGGCGAGCACGGCGCCGGTCGCGGGACCGGCGTGGTGGAAGTGGATGCTGGTGGCGTCGTTCCTGTTGGTCGTGCTGGCCGCCGCCGCCTGGTTCGTGCGCCCCTATCTGCCGCAATGGGCGTGGGATGGGCGCACGGGCCTGCCGACGCCCGATCGCCCCGCCCCCGGCCCGACCACGACGACCGCGGTCGACGACTCCGCGTTGCGCACGCTCAGGGACCGCGAGGCGCAGCTCGCCGCCACGCTGGCCGGCCTGCGCGACCAGTTCGCCGACAAGCGCAAGGCCTGCACGCCGGGCGCCACGGGTCGCGTCGTGCCCGACTCCACGGTTCCGGTCGTCCCGCCGCCCGACACCCGGGCCGATGGCGACATCGTCGTCCTGCCAGACGGCCGCCGGGTGCGTCCCGACGGCGTTATCGTCGACGCCGACGGCAAGCCGGTGCTTGGACCCGATGGCCGCCCGGTCGTCGTCGATCGCGACCGGCCGCGCACGGCCACCGCGCCGACGAGGCCAGACCAGCCCAAGCCCGACGCCGCCAAGCCCGACGCGCGCCCGCCCGCGGCGACGCCGAGGGCGGACGCACCGAAGGTCGATACGACCAGGCCACCCGCCGCCAAGCCCGATGTCGCGGCCCGACCGGATGCGGCGAGGCCCGACACGACGCGGCCGCCGGCCGGTCCGGCACGGCCACCGGGCTCCGCCGCGACGGAGAAGCCGATCGAGCCGGTCAAGGTGCCGCCAGGCAAGGGCGTGGACTTCATGGAAGGCACCTGGCGCTCAAGCACCGACCTGACGACCGGCGGCGACGACGTCGTGCGTCCGCAATACACCTTCGACAAGGATGGCAAGGGCAAGACCCGGATCATCCAGAAGAACGGCGTGGTCTGCGAAGGGCCGGCGAGCGCCCAGCGCGACGACCAGGGCCGGCTGGTGATCCGCGAGAGCGAGCCTCTGAAGTGCACCGACGGCACGTCCTACGCGCCCTCGACGGTGACCTGCCAGACCGACGCCGCGGGCCGCTCGACATGCAGCGGCAGCAGCGAGGGCGGCCCGGGCTACGTGGTGACGCTGGGCCGGTAACGGGGGGCCGCCAACCCGGGGTTGCTACCGGTTACACCGGGCCTCTAGACTGACTATATTGGCGAAGCGCTCCTCTACAGCGCCCACACGTCCTGTTGCATGAGCGATCTCGCACCACTGCCCCGCTACCCCCAGCCGACCACGCTGATCGCCAAGAGCGGCGTGCAGTTCCTCGATTTCGGCCTCGAACCGTCGAAGCTGGTGGTCAAGGAGTGGCGCTTCATCGACGCCGGTCAGAAGAAGGGCGCCGACGATCTGGTGCAATTCGAGTACGACGCCACGCGCGGCGTCTACGAGGTGGTCGAGAATGGCCGCCGCGTCGAGAAGCCGTCGAACCTCGATATCGGCATCAAGGACGCGCTGGTCCCCTTCATCGACAAATGGGTGCCGGTGCCGTTCTTCCAGGTCCGCCCCGGCCGCATGTTCAAGGACGGCCCCGGGGACTGGGCACGCGTGCGCGTGGTCGACCTCGAGCTACGCCATGGCGAGGGATTCCGCGACGAGCACGGCTTCCGCTATCGCGTCGTGCTCGCCTTCGATACCGGACTGCTGCCGGAGACCGAGGGCCGCGCCTATCTGGCCCCATCGGCCAAGGACGTCGCCGCCGGCGCGACCTTCATGCTGGCGCCGCGCCAGGCCGACAATCACTGGTTCCTGCGCCAGGACTGGCTGCGCCAGTGGGTCGACGAGCTGTTCCGCGAGCTCTATCCCAAGCTCACCGCCGAGCAGATCGAGACCGACGTCAAGCGCACCCCCGAGGAGCCGATGGGGCGCTATCTGGCCTTCGTCGGTCTGCTGCACGAGTCCGGTATCCTGCCGCCGGTGAAGCTCGTCGGCGACGCCGAGCGACCCGGCCGCGGCGCGATCGACGTCGACCTCGTGCTCGACGTCGGCAATTCACGCACCTGCGGCATGCTGATCGAGTCGACCGGCGACGGGCCGGCCAACCTCAACGATTCCTACGAGCTGGCGCTGCGCGACCTGACGAATCCCGAGCGCGTCTACGCCAAGCCGTTCGAATCGCGCATGGAGTTCGCCCAGGCGACGTTCGGCAAGAACCACCTGTCACGCCAGGGCGGGCGCACCGACGCCTTCATCTGGCCGACCCTGGCGCGCATCGGTCCGGAGGCGACGCGGCTGGCCTCGCGCCGGCGTGGCACCGAGGGCAATACCGGCATGTCCTCGCCCAAGCGCTATCTGTGGGACACCGATCCGCAGCGCCGCGAGTGGCTGTTCAACAACTCCGCGTCCGGCGAGCCGGCGGCGTCGGCGGCCAATAGCGGCCCGCTGGCGCAGCTGGTCAACACGCGCGGCGAGGCGCTGCATCGCCTGCCGCCGGGCGACGAGGACGATCTGCCGGTCTTCGAGCCGCGCTATTCGCGCTCCTCGATGATGACGTTCGCGCTGTGCGAGATCCTGCTGCAGGCGCTGGCGCAGATGAACTCGGCGGCGCAGCGCGGCCGACGCGCCCACGCCGAGGCGCCGCGCCGCCTGCGCCGGCTCGTGATGACGGTGCCGCCGGGCATGCCGCTGGCCGAGCGCCAGATCTTCAAGCGTCGCGCCGAGACCGCGCGCGATCTGGTGTGGATGGTGCTGGGCTGGAAGCGCGACGATCCCGAGGCGCCGGCGCCCGAGGTCTTTCTCGAGTGGGACGAGGCGAGCTGCACCCAGCTCGTCTACCTCTACACCGAGGTGGCGCGGAACTGGGGCGGCGACGCGCGCGCTTTCTTCGAGGCGCGCTCGCGCCGCCGCGGCGGCGACGAGCTCGGCCTGCGCGTGGCCAGCGTCGATATCGGCGGCGGTACCACCGACCTGATCATCAACACCTACACGATCGAGGGACGCGGTACCTCGGTGACCCTGCATCCCGAGCAGAATTTCCGCGAGGGCTTCAACAAGGCGGGCGACGATCTGCTGCTGCGCGTGATCCAGCAGCATGTGCTGCCGCCGATCGAGGCCGGCATGAACGCCGCCGGCGTCGCCAATCCCGACGACCTGCTGGCCGAGCTGCTCGGCGGCGACCGCGGCGGCGAGGATGTCGAGCAACGCAATCTCAGGCGCCAGTTCGCCTTGCAGATCGCCATGCCGATCGGCATCGCCATGCTGTCGGCGGCGGAGAGCTACGCGCCGCTCGACGGCGTTGCCTCGTCGGAGGCGCGGCCCTTCGCCTCGTTCTTCGACGCCGCGAGCCAACCCTCGAACGAGGTGATCGCCTTCATCAACGACGCCGCGAAGCGCCGCGGCGCGCGCGATTTCAACCTCCGCCAGATCACGATCCCGGTCGACATGGTGGGCATCGACGAAACCATCCAGGCCGAGCTGAAGAACGTGCTGACGCCGCTCTGCGAGCTGATCCACGTCCACGCCTGCGACGCGCTGCTGCTGACCGGACGGCCCTCGCGCCTGCCGGCGATCCGCACGCTGATCCTGAAGCTTCTGCCGCTGGCGCCCGATCGCGTCATCACGATGCACGACTACCGCGCCGGCGCCTGGTATCCGTTCCGCGATCCGCGCCTGCGCGTGGGCGATCCCAAGACGACCGTCGCGGTCGGCGCGATGATCTGCGCGCTGGGCCAGTCGCAGCTCTCCGGCTTCGCCTTCCGCAGCGACAAGTTGGTGGCGCGCAGCACCGCGCGCTACATCGGCAAGATCGAGGGCGGTGGCCGCCTGCTGCGCGAGGATGTCTACTACCAGGACGTCAATCTCGACGATCCGGAGTACATCCTGCCCGAGGACCGGAGCATCCCGTTCCGCGGGCCGATGACCCTGGGCTTCCGCCAGGTCGATCTCGAGCGGTGGCCGACGACCCGGCTGTACGCGCTGGAGTACGCCAGCAAGCAGCATGGCGATCGGCTGTCGCGCCGCACGCCGCTGCAGATCGGGCTGCGGCGCGCGCGTCCCAGCGAGAAGGGTGGCGTCGACGTCGAGAACGTCGAGATCGTGCGCATCGTCGACGCGACCGACTCGCCGGTGGATCGCGCAGCGGTGGTCCTGCGGTTGCAGACACTGGCGCACGCCGAGGGCTATTGGCTGGATACCGGCACGCTGAAGACGGTGTGAGGCGATGGAAGAGGTCGATCTCAAGCTGTCCCAATCCTGCGACTCCGCGGCCGACGCGGCGGGCCGCGCGATCACGTGGATCCGCGACGTGGCGCCGGGCGCCGCCAGCATCGGCCAGCAGGCGGGCTCGTTGATCTCCGAGATCCAGAAGGTGCGCAACCAGAGCCGCAAGCTGGCGCGCGCCGCGCGACGCAAGATGTGCGTGGGCGTCTTCGGGCCCAGCCAGGCCGGCAAATCCTATCTCGTCTCTATCCTCGCCAGCCGCGAGGGGCGGCCGCTGACGGCGCGTTTCGACGGCAAAGGCTACGACTTTCTGCGCGAGATCAACCCGCCGGGCGGCCGCGAGTCGACCGGCCTGGTGACCCGCCTGACCACCGATCCGGGCGACGCTCCGGCCGGTTTCCCGGTCCAGCTCCGATTGCTGACCCAGACCGACCTGGTGAAGATCCTCGCCAATTCGTTCTACCTCGACTTCGACCACGACAAGGCCGATTTCAGCCCGCCCGACGCCGAGGCGATCCGCAAGCGGCTCGCCGAATTGCGGCCCAAGGCCAAGCCGGCGCCGGTCGACGCGCTCAGCGAGGACGACGTGCTCGACCTGGTCGAGTATTTCGACTCCTATTTCAAGGGCAAGACGGCGGTCTTCCACGTCGACTTCTGGCGCGAAGCGATCGATCTGGCGCCGCGGCTGAGCGGCAGCGATCGCGCGCGGCTGTGGTCGCTGCTGTGGTACGACTTCGAGCCGTTCAACAAGCTCTTCGACATCCTGTTCGACGGCTTGCGCAAGCTGGGCTTCGCCGACGAGGCGTTCTGCCCGATGAACGCGCTGCATCCGCGCGAGGACAGCATCATCGACGTGCTGATCCTCGACCGTCTGGGCACCGACAACGCCGACCTCCTGAAGGTGCGCCCGCGCCTGGCCGGCGCCGCCGACGCCGACCTGCCGCGCTCGCTGGTCTGCGCGCTCACCGCCGAGCTGCGCATCGCCATCGGCGAGAAGCCGTGGCCGTTCTTCGACCACACCGACCTGCTCGACTTCCCCGGCGCGCGCTCGCGCCTGAAGCTCGAGCAGCTCGAGGACGCCGGCAAGAACGCCGACGGCACCCGCGCCGCCAATCCGCTGCGTGAGCTCCTGCTGCGCGGCAAGGTCGCCTACCTCTTCCAGCGTTATTCGGCCGAGCGCGAGATCTCGGCCATCCTGCTGTGCATCCCCGACGGCGTGCAGGAGGTGCGCGACCTGTCGCCGATGATGGAGGGCTGGGTCAACGCCACCTTCGGCGAGATGCCGGCGACCCGCGCCAAGCAGCAATGCGGCCTGTTCCTGGTGCTGACCAAGATGGACCGCGAGTTCGAGCAGAAGGCGGGCGAGGTCGGCGACGACATCCGCATGCGCTGGACGGCCAGGCTCAACAACTCGCTGCTCAAGAATTTCCGCGGCGAGTGGCCGACCAACTGGGATGGTCGCCCGTTCCGCAACACGTTCTGGCTGCGCAATCCGACGGTGAAGGACGAACGCTTGATGCGCTACGGCGCCGATGGTCGCGAGGCCGGTATCGCCGAGACCTTCACCGCGCGCAGCGCCACATTGCGCCAGTTCTTCCTCGAGAACGAGGTCGTGGCGCAGCACTTCGTCGAGCCGGCGCGCGCCTGGGACGAGGCCTTCCGGCCCAACGATGGCGGCCTCACCTACATCGTCGAGAAGCTCACGCCGGTCTGCGATCCCGCCATCAAGCGCGCCCAGGTACAGGGCCAGCTCGAGACCCAGGTCTCGCGCCTGGTCGATCGCCTGGTCGGCTTCCACAACGGTGACGACACCGGCGCGCGGCAAAAGAAGCAGGTGTTGGTGCAGCAGGTGCTGCGCGGCCTGGCCGGCTGCATCAAGGCGCAGCGCTTCGGCGAGCTGATCGACCGCCTGCAGATCGCCGAGGAGGATCTGCGCGGCATCTATTTCCGCGCCGCCACGGCCAAAACGGACACCGCCAAGCCCGGCGCGCAGCGCGACGAGGCGGTGGGCGCCGCCGTCGATCTCGGCGACATCTTCAGCTCGGTGTTCGGCGACTCCGGCGCGATCAGCCGGCCGGTCACCGGCTCGCTGCGTGATCGCGCGCAGCATTTCGCCAACGACGCCATGCAGCATTGGCAGGAAGGCTTGCGCCGGCTGTCGGGCGACGAACGGGCCGGCTCGCAGTTCGGCATCGACCGGCAGCATTTCGGCTGGCTGGTGGACGAGCTGGTGGTCGGCGCCAACCGGCTGAAGGTCGCCGATCAGCTCGCGGGAAGGGTGCGCGCGGTCGAGAACAACGCCAACGCCAAATGGGAGGACGTGGCCGAGCGCCAGGTCCAGGCCACCGCCACCATGATCAACCGCTTCGTCGACTGGCTGGGCTTCGACGCCGTGCCGCGCGACCAGCGGCCGGGCTTGCCGCCGCAGGCGCCGGTCCGACGCGTCTTCGACCTCGCCGCCCCCGTGAACGGCGCCTCGCCGCAACTGCGCGAGGAGCCGCTTCCGATCTACAACACCTTCTGCGCCGACTGGATGCGCGCCTTCCTCCAGCTGGCGCTCGACAATGTCGGCTACGAGGGTGGCCGCGACATCACGCCAGAACAGAACGACCGGCTGGGCATCATCCTCAAGCAGGCGGAATTGGCCCGACAACCGGTGTAGGATACGGCAACAATTCCCGCCGGGCGGCGACCAAATTGGCGCCGCAATCCTGCACGTATAGAGTTGAGCGATGCGCGCCGAGGTCTTTCCCAAGCCCGAGCTGCCCGGCCACGCCGTGCTGCGGCTCTACGGCACCGATGCCTCTCCCGAGGGCATGACCCTGCTGATCGAGCGACGGCAGGGGCCCGACCGATTCCTGTCGGAAAGCGGCTGGCAACGTACCGAAAGCTGGCTGGAGCCGCAGCGCATCGACGCCTTCAACGGCGGGCTCGACCTGCATGTCGGGCCACGTGTCTGTGATCTCGTCGCCGGCATGACGGTGCGCCTGGCGATCCGCGAGCCCGACGTCGGCATGGTCGACACGACGGTGGCGGCCTGGCCGGCGATGCAGACCTCGGGCGCGCACGATCCCGATCGCCAGACCTCCGACACCGTCGCTGGCCGGACCGACAAGGAGATGCGCCAGGCCCGGCCACGCGACGAGCAGGCCACGGTGATCGCGGCGCGGCCGGTGCAGCCCGAACCCGCGCCCGAGCCGGCCCCCGAGCCGTTCATCGAGCCGACCCTGCCGGCCGCCTTTCCATCGCCTCCGCCACCGGCGCCCGAGCCGATCGAGCGGCCCTCCGTGCTGAGCCAGCGCGAGACGCCGAAATCAAAGCGCGCCGAGGTCTTTGGCCTGGTCTTCGGCCTGCTCTTCCTGATCGCGGCGGCCGGCGGCGCTTACTGGTGGTTCGTCCTGCGCGACAAGGGCACAACGATCGTCGACAAGCCCAAGCCGCCCATCGACAAGCCGAAACCACCCGACGAGAAACCCAAGCCGCCCGACGAGAAGGCCAGCCAGGACAAGCCGGACTACGCGACGCCGATCCGCAAGCAGGTCGACGACTTGTTCGCGACCAACCCAACCCCCGAGCAACTGGTCGAGCGCGGCCGGCGTTTCGTCCGGCAGGGGCAGATCGAAGGCGCTTTCCTGGTTTGGCGTAAGGCCGCCGACCAGGGTTACCCGCCGGCGGCGTTCGAGCTCGCGGGTCTCTACGATCCGGTCAACCCGATTCCCAACACACCGTTTCGGCTCAACGCCGAGCGGGCGGCGGGCCTGTACGAGACCGCCGCCAAGGCGGGCATCGTCCCGGCGATGACGCGACTGGGCTTGCTCTACGCCAAGGGCGCCGATGGTTTCCCGGCCGACAAGGCCAAGGCGCGCGACTGGCTGAAGCAGGCCGCGGACAAGGGCGATACCGACGCCAAGATGGCGCTCGACGCGCTGTAACAGGAGTATCCCGGCAATGGACGCACTCGCCCGGATCGCCGCCGCCGCCGTCGTGGCAATCGCCACGATGTGGATGACGATCGAGCCCGTCAGCGCGCAAAGCGGCACGCGCCCGCCGCTGCTGATGGAGAACAAAAGGACCCTGTTCCAGCGGGTGCTGACGCGGCCGGAGGCGAAGCTGCACGACAAGCCGGGCGGCGCGCCGGGCGCGGCGGTGCCGGCGATGAGCGCGCTCTACGTCTACGACCGCAAGAGCGACGCGGCGGGCGAATGGCTCGAGGTCGGCCCGGGCAGCGACGGCAAGACCTCCGGCTGGCTGAAGGCGATCGACACGGTGCCGTGGAAGCAGACCCTGACGCTCGCCTTCACCAACTCGGCGAACCGCGAGCGCACCCTGTTCTTCAAGGAAAAGGCCGAGCTGCAGAAGCTGCTGGAATCGGAGCAGCGCGCTCAACAGGCGGCGGCTCTGCGCCAGCGCATCGTCGATCTCGGCCAGCTGCCGCCCGACTTCCCGGTGATCTCGATCGAGCCGTCGACCCATATCGACATCGCCAAGCAGTTCTACCTGTTACCGATCCTCGAGGCGAGCGAGGCCTACCTGTCGAACAACATCAAGGCACGCATGCTGCGCGTCGCCTCGCTTTCGCTCAAGGACGAGGCCGAGGATCCGTTGCGGCCCAAAGTCAGGAAGAACCTCTACGACTCCCTGAAGAACTTTCGCCTCGGCGTGGTCTTCGTCGTCGACACCACGACCTCGATGGGCCCCTACCTCGACCGCGCGCGCGAGGCGGCCAAGAAATTCTACGACTCGATCGAGCGCGCCGGGTTGAAGGCGAACTATGGTCTTGTCGCCTACCGCAACAGCACCGAGAAGACGCCCGGCCTGGAGTACCTCACCAAGATCTTCGTGCAGCCCAAGGAGGCGCCGGACGCCGCGACCTTCATGGCCAAGCTCAAGGAGCTGAAGGCAACGACGGTGTCGAGCCACAGCTTCGCCGAGGACTCGATCGCGGGCATCAAGGCGGCGATCGACGAGATCGACTGGTCGTCCTTCGATGGCCGCATCGTCATCCTGATCACCGACGCCGGCGCGCTGCGCAGCAACGATCCGGCCTCGTCGACCGGCCTCGACGTCGACCGCATCCGCGACCTCGCCGACACCAAGAAGATCCACATCATGGCCGTGCATCTGAAGACACCGGCCGGCCGCGCCGATCATGGCCCGGCGGAGAAGGACTATACGGGCCTGACGCAGGGCAAGAACCTGCCGCGCGCCCTGTACTATGGCATCGACGCCGGCGATCTCGCGGAGTTCGGCCGCGGCGTGGACGGCGTCGCCGACGGCGCCACCACCCTGCTGAAAGCCTTCGCCGCCGGACAGGCGCCACCGCCGCCGCCACCGCCGCCACCGCGCGCCAGTACCGGGGCACGCATCCAGCGCGACTTCCAGATCATCGGCAACGCCATGGCGCTGGCTTATCTTGGATCGCAGCAGGGCACGCAGGCGCCGCGCATGTTCGAGGCCTGGGTGGGCGATCGCGACACGGCGACGCCGACTTCCACCGTGTTCGACGTCCGCCTGCTGCTGACGCGCAACCAGCTCTCCGACCTGCAGGAGACGCTCAAACGCATCATCGCCTCGGGACGGCGAAGCCAGATCCGCCCGCAGGGCTTCTTCGACGAGCTGCGCAGCGCCGCCGCCGCGATGAGCCGCGATCCCGCGCGCATCGGCCGGCGCGACACCGCGCGCCTCGGCGAGATCGGCCTGATGGGCGAGTACCTCGACGACCTGCCCTATCGCTCCGAGCTGATGGGCCTGGACCAGGATACCTGGTCGAGCTGGAGCGTGGCGCAGCAGGAAGACTTGCTCGACCGGTTGGAAGCCAAGATCAAGCTCTACCAGCGCTTCCACAACGAGGCCTCGCTGTGGATCCAGCTCGGCGGCCCCGGCGCGCGGCCGGGCGACGCGGTCTACCCGGTGCCGCTCGATACGCTGCCGTGAGTTCTCATTTTCACCCATGCCTTCCCCCTCCGGGGGAAGGTATCTCGTAGCGTCGTCGTGCCTCCTGCCTCCAGCGCTACTGCGCCGGTCGTGGCGTTGAGCGAGCTGACCAAGCGGCGTACCGCGTCCGGCGTCACCTTCGAGCTGTCGGTTCCCGCGCTCAACGTGCCGCGTGGCGGCTGCTTCGCGCTGTGCGGCGAAAGCGGCAGCGGCAAGAGCACGCTGCTCGACATCCTCGCGCTCGCCTCGCGTCCCGACTCGGTCAAGACTTTCACGCTCCACGCCCAAGCCAGGTTGCGCAGCGACATCGCCGCGCTGTGGGCACGCGGCGGCACCGATTCGCTGGCGCCACTGCGCGCGCGCCATCTCGGCTACGTGCCGCAGACCGGCGGCCTGTTCGCCTTCCTGCGGGTGCGCGACAACATCGCCCTGCCGCGCCGCCTACTCGGATTGCCCGACGACGGCACCGTCGAGCATCTCGCCGAGCGCCTTGGCGTCGCCGATCAGCTGCGCAAGAAGCCGTCGGCGCTGTCTGTGGGCCAGCGCCAGCGCGTCGCGATCGCACGGGCGCTGGCGCATGGACCGGCCCTTGTGCTGGCCGACGAGCCCACGGCCTCGGTCGACCCCGCCACCGCCGAAACCGTGATGGCGCTGCTGCTGGAGCAGGCGGCACGGAACGGCGCCGCCGTCGTGGTCGCCTCGCACGACTGGGCCCGCCTCCAGCAGCTCGGCATGCCGCGCCTGCATCCGCGCATCGAGCGACATAGCGACGGCGACACCACGGTCGTTCGCTCGATCTTCGACGAGGTGCGGCAGTGAGCGCGCAGCCCCGGCGCGTGCGCGACATGCGCCGCATCTTCGGCCTGGCGCTGGCCGACGCCGCGCATGAATGGCGCTCGACGCTGTGCCTGGTGCTGGCGCTGGCCGCCGTGCTGGCGCCGCTGCTGATCCTCTTCGGCCTGCGCTACGGCGTGGTGCAGACGCTCGCCGACCGCCTGACGCGCGATCCGCGCAACCTCGAGATCGTGCCGATCGGCGCCGGACGCTTCGACCAAGCGTTCTTCGACAAGGTCCAACGCTGGCCCGACGTCGCCTTCCTGATCCCCAAGACGCGCTCGATCTCGGCCACCATCGACATCTTCCGCGACGGCGGTTCGCCGGTGCCGGCGGAGATGATCCCTACCGCATCGGGCGATCCGCTGTTGGCCGGCGTCCGACTGCCAGCCTCGCCTCTTCAAGTCGTGCTGTCGGCCGACGCGGCGCGCAAGTTGGGCAGTGTCCAAGCGGGCCAGGCCATCAATGGCGTGGTCGGCCGCACCATCGACGGCCGTCCGGAGAATGTGCGGCTGAAGCTCGAGGTCGTGGCCGTGCTGCCCGACACGGCGATCAACGGCGAGGCGGTCTTCCTGCCGCTGCCGACCTTGGCCGATACCGAGTCGTTCCGCGAGGGCTTCGCGGTGCCGGCCTTCAACGCCGAAGGCCCGCCGCGACCGTCCGACCCGCGCCTCTTTGCCGGCTTCCGCCTCTACGGCCGCACCATCTACGACATCCCCGTCCTGCGCGACCGCCTGTTGGCCGAGCGCATCGAGACCTTCACGCGGGCCGCCGAGGTCGAGCAGATCCAGTCGCTCGACCGCAACCTCGGTATCCTGTTCTGGCTGGTGGCCGGCATCGGCGCCGCCGGCTTCCTGCTGTCGCTGGGCGTCAGCCTGTGGGGGGCGGTCGAACGCAAGCGCCGCGACCTTGCGCTCCTGCGCCTGCTCGGCTTCCGCGCCCGCGCCACGGTGCTGTTTCCAGTCACCCAGGCGGCCCTTGTCGCCTGCCTCGGCGTCGGCCTTGGCTGGGCGGCGCAGACCGGCGCGGCAGTGGTGCTGGACCGTTACTTCGCTGCCAGCGTCGGCGCCGGCGAGGCGGTCTCGCGTCTGCTGCCGGTGCACCTCGCCTCGGCCGCCGGCACGACCCTGCTCTGCGCCCTGCTCGCCGCCGCCATCGCCAGCGCCCGCGCCGCCCGTATCGATCCGTCCGAAGGACTGCGGGAGTTGTAGACTGCCCTATCGCGCGTTGCCCCAGGCGGCCAGCAGATCGGGCCGCGCGGCATCGGCGCCCGAGGGCAGGCGCGCCGTCTTGTCGGCAAGCCACGCCAGCACGTCGGCTTGCGGCTTGGCCGCGTCCAGGTCACGCAGCAGCATGTGGTAGCCCGTCGGATAGACGGCGATGCGCGAATCCGGCCGCACCGGCATCTGTCCGATCGCCGCGCGCATCGGGCCCACCGGCACCAGCCGGTCGTTGGCGCCGTAGAGCAGCAGGTACGGCACATCGATCGCAACCGTCGCCGCCTTGGCGCGGTCCATCAGGTCGAGCAGGCCCCAGCCCATGTCGAGCCGATGCTGGCGCAGCACCTTGGGATCATTGGCGTACTTCCTCAGCATCTCCTTGTTGCTGGACGGCTGGAAGTCGATTGACGTCGGGCCAGTCGGCAGCCAGGGAATCGTATGCGCGAAGAACCAGGCGCCGGTGCGGGCGGCGGCGCCGATCGTGTCGCGCGAACGCACGGCGGGGCCGATCAGGATGGCGCCGGCTAGCCTCGGCGCGTCGTCCTTGCTTCGGGCCGCTTCGCCCAGCAGCGCCAGCGCCACGGCGCCGCCCATGCTTTCGCCCATGAAGTACAGAGGCACATCGGGATGGCGCGCCGCGATCAGCTTCAGGGCCGTGCGCGCATCCTCGACCAGCGCGTCCGTCGTGGCCCAGCGGCCACGATTGGGGCCGTCGCCAAAGCCGCGCTGATCATAGGCGTACGTCGTCACGCCCGCCTCGGCCCAGGCCTTGCCCGGCTCATCGAAGGCGTTGGAATAGTCACCGAAGCCATGCAGGCCGAGGATCACGGCGCGTGGCTTGCCGTCCCTGGCCGGCCAAGAGCGCAGCGGCAGGCTCGCGCCATCGGCGGCGATGATGCGCGCATCCTGAAGGCCGGGCGTGGTGGTCGCGGGTCCGGCCGGGATCTCAAGCGGCGCGCACGCCGCGGCCGACAGGACGCAGAGCAGCGCGACAGTCCCGCGCTTGATCAGCGGGCGGCCCGGTCTATGATCCGCGCGAATGCGGACAAGGATCAAGGCGATGGCAGCGCAGGCGGTTGAGATCATCGAGGTGGAGACCGACCGGGTCGGATGCGATGGCGGTGGCGGGGCGCTGGGCCATCCCAAAGTGTACCTCAATCTGGGCAAGGATGGACAGGTCGACTGCCCCTATTGCGGCCGCCGCTACGTCATGAAGGCCGGCGCCAAGAGCGGGGAGCACCACTGATGCGTACCCTGGGCGGCGGCATGTACTACACCGATCTCAAGGTCGGTGAGCGTTTCCGGACGGTTGACCGCACGATCTTCGAGGCCGACCTGATCAATTTCATCACCTGCACCGGGCTGCAGGAGGGGTTGTTCAACAGCCTGGAGTACATCGAGAAACACTCGCCCACCGGCAAGCGGCTGGTGCCGGGCGCGCTGGTCTACAGCTTCGCCGAGGGGCTGCTGGTGCCGGTGACCATCCAGGGCACTGGCATGGCTTTTCTCGGCATGACCCTGGATATCAAGGCGCCGACCTTCGTCAACGACACCATCCATGTCGAGTGCGAGGTCACCGAGGTGCGGCCGACCTCTAAGGACCCGACGCGCGGCCTGGTGCGCACCATGAACCTGGTGAAGAACCAGCGTGGCGAGACGGTGCTGACCTACGACCCGCTGCGCATGATGCGCGGCCGGCCCTGACGGGGGCGGCGATGGCGAAGGTCCTGGTCGAACGGTCCGGCACGACCACCATCGTCACCATCAACCGGTTCGCCGAGGCGCGTAACGCCGTCGACCCCGAGACCGCGGTCCTGCTGCGCGAGGCCTTCCTCGCCTTCGATGCCGACGATCGCCAGTCGGTGGCGATCCTCACTGGCGCCGGCGGCGCCTTCTGCGCCGGCTACGACCTCAAGAGCGCGGCCCAAGGCAGCGGGCTGCGCTACGAGCCGGAAGGCGTCGGCCCGATGGGCCCCTCCCGCCTTTTGCTGGGCAAGCCGGTGATTGCCGCCGTCGAGGGCCATGCTGTGGCCGGCGGGCTCGAGCTGGCGCTGTGGTGCGACATGCGCGTGGCCTCGGCGACGGCGAAGTTCGGCGTGTTCTGCCGGCGCTGGGGCGTACCGCTTGTCGACGGCGGCACGGTGCGATTGCCGCGCCTGATCGGCCACAGCCGCGCGCTCGACATGATCCTCACGGGCCGCGAGGTCCGCGCCGAGGAGGCGCTGGCCTGGGGGCTCGCCAACCGCCTTGTGCCGGCCGGGCAGGCGCTGCCCGAGGCGCTGACCTTGGGCGAGCAGCTCGCGAAGTTCCCGCAGGTCTGCATGCGCAGCGACCGGATGTCGACCTACGAGCAGTGGAACCTCGACATCGTCGAGGCGCTGAAGAACGAAGGCCGGCGCGGCCAGCCCGCGATCATGCAAGAGACACGCGCCGGCGCGTCGCGCTTCGCCTCGGGCAAGGGCCGCGGCGGCAGTTTCCAGGACCTATGAAATGATCAGCGACCAAGACGTTCAGCGGTACCAGGAGGATGGCGCGATCTGCCTGCGCGGCCTGTTCTCGATGGATTGGATCGAGCGCCTGCGCCGCGCCATCGACGACGACATGGCAGCACCCGGGCCGATGAAGCGCATCAACACGCCCGAAGGCAAGCCCGGCCTGTTCTTCGTCGACTTCCAGCTCTGGCAACGACACCCCGATTGCCGCGCCTTCGTCTACGACTCGCCCGCCGCGGCGATCGCTGCGCGGCTGATGGGCTCGCGCGAGGTCGTCTATTACCACGACCACCTGCTGGTGAAGGAGCCGGGCACCGCCGAGCGCACGCCCTGGCATCACGACCAGCCCTACTATCCCGTCGATGGCGCGCAGATCGTCTCGCTCTGGCTGCCGCTCGATCCCGTCGCGCGCGACACTTGCGTCGAGTATGTGCGCGGCTCGCATCGCTGGGGCCGCTGGTTCCAACCGAAGTTCTTCCGCCAGGGCGGCGTCAACCTCCAGGTCGAGGATCCGCGCTTCGAGCCGCTGCCCGACCTCGACGCCGAGCGCGACCGGCACGAGTTCCTCGCCTGGGACATGGAGCCGGGCGACGTCATCGCCTTCCACGCGCTCACTTTGCATGGCGCCGCCGGCAACACCTCGATGGAGCGCCGCCGTCGCGCCTGGGCGACGCGCTGGTGCGGCGACGACGCGCGTTATGCCGCGCGCGTCGGCCAGATCTCGCCGCCGATCGAGGGGCATGGGCTGAAGCCGGGCGACGCGCTCGAATGCGCGACGTTCCCGAAAGTCTGGCCGCGCTGAGCTAAAGCCTGCCGTAGCTGCGCACCAGCTCGCGAAACAGCGGCAGCGCTTGGTCGAACTGCGCTTTGCTACGGCCCAGCAGCATCATTTCGGCGACCACCGGGCCCTCGTCGACGAAGGCGATCGCTTCGGTGTCGCCCGAGGGATTGTTGCCGAGGATGTAAAGTTCGGCGCGCCGGCGGTTGGCCAGCGGCAGCGGCGCCTGTTTGGCAATCGAGAACTCGGGATGCCGCTGCTTGCGTTGCTCGCCGATATTGGCGAGCTTGGCGGCGATGTCGGGCGCGCGGTCGTTCTTGGCGAACGCTTCCAGCGACACGAAAACGTCGGCGCTCGAGGAGCGCGGCTGGCCCGGCGGCGTGACGATGACGAAGACATCGTCCTTGCCGCCGCCGGTGTCGGTCAACCAGTAGGCCGTGCTCAGCCAGTCGCGCGGCGGCTTGACGGCGTAGCGCAGCCCCGACAGCTCGACGACCACGCGGCCATCGGGCAACGTTTGCGCAACCGGCGCTGGACGCGGTGGTGGAGCCGGTGGCGGCGGCGGCGGCGCGGCCGGTCGCGGCGGCGGCTTGCGATCGCCGCAGCCCGCGAGCATCGCCAGCGAGGCGATCGAGAACAGCCGGCGGCGCATGGCGATCACGCGTTGGGATCGAGCGCGGCCTTGCCGACGACCTTGCGGTCCTCGATCAGGCGGAACGCCGGCACCCACTGGTCGAGCGGGAAGATGCCGGCCACCGGCGGCTTGAGCTTGCCTTGCTCGAACCAGCGGAACATCTCCTGGAAGGCGTCCCGCACCATGCCGCGGCGTCGCGCGACGTCGGCCTCGTCGAAGACCTCGCCCGGCCGGCCGGTCCAGCCATTGTAGTAGCCGTAGTAAAAGCCGATCACCGTGACGTTCTTGACCAGCAGGATATTAGCCGGGATCTGCGGAACCTTGCCGCTGGCGAAGCCCATAGGGATCATGCGGGCGTGGGGCGCCACGCAGCGCAGCGAGGCGTCCCAGACATCGCCGCCGACGGGATCGTAGACGACGTCGACGCCGCGCCCGCCGGTGATCTCCAGCACACGCGCGCGGATATCTTCCTTGCGCGAATCGATCAGGTGGTCGGCGCCGAGCTCCTTCGCCGCCGCCAGCTTGTCGGCGCCGCCGGCGGTGGCGATCACGGTGGCGCCCATCGCCTTGCCGATCTCGACACCGGTGAGGCCCGAGCCGCCGCCCGCGCCGTGCACCAGCAGGATCTCGCCCGGCCGCATGTCGGCCTTCCAGCGCAGCGCGCCATAGGCGGTGGGATAGAGCGTCGGAAAGTTGGTCGCGGCAGCGAATTCGAGACGATCGGGCATGCGATGGATGTTGGCCGCCGGGGCCAGCGCTTCTTGCGCGTAGCCGCCGCTCGAGGCCGGCCCGACGACGCGATCGCCGACCTTCAGATCGGGGACGTCCGACGCGACCTCCAGCACCACGCCGGCGACCTCGTTGCCCGGGATATAGGGCAGTTTGGGTTTGTTCTGGTGCTTGCCCTGCACGCCCAGCATGGCGGCGAAGCTGACGCCGGCGGCGCGCACGCCGATGCGGACATGGCCCGGCATCATCGCCGGGCTGGGCACATCATCGATCCTCAGATTCTCGTACGAACCATACTCGTGACAGACCAGCGCGCGCATTCCGTGACGCCCCAAGATGCGGAGGCCCGCACCCTAGGGTCAGCGTCACCGCGCGGCAAGCGGCGCGGGCCGCCATTCATGCTTAGCCGCGGGCTTCAGCCAGTCGAGCAGCGGCACCAGTGGCGTGAGCAGGAACAGCGCCCAGACCGGCCCGTTGGGGATGAACAGATGGAACTGCCAGACATAGGCGAAGGCCGCGATCAGCCCGGCGTAGACGAAGCGCATGGCGCGATGATTGGGCGTCGTCATCGGATCGGTGACCATAAAGAAGGTGAACACCAGCAGCGCGCCGCTGGTGAGCTGGTTCTGCAGTACCGGCGTCGCCTGGCCGAGGATCAGCATGCGCCCGACCAGCAGCGCCACCCAGCAGAACAGAAAGGCGAAGGCGATGTCGAAGCGGTTGGCGCTGGAGGTCACCGTGATGCCGAACAGCACGATCCACAGGCCCAGCAACACGTCGCTGCCCCACTGACCGGGCGACGCCCAGGCGCCGGGCAGCACGGCGATCGCCAGGATCACGCCGAGATTGGCGGGGTTGAACAGATGCTTGCCGCGAATGCGCACCAGAAACTTCGCCGACAGCACCAGGCAGGCAAGCAGCGGATGCACCCACAGCGAATCGGCGCGCACCAGGATGCTGAGCCCGATGCAGGTGACCGCGCCGCTCAGCATGCTGTGCATCGGCAGGCCCTTGGCATAGGACCACGCCGCCTGTGTCGCCAAGCCGACGGCGAAGGTCAGCGCTATCTGCTCCCAACGCAGCGAGAAGTCGCGTACCAGCGCGCCGAACAGCAGCAGCGAGCCAATCGACAGGATCTGCAGCCAGCGCGCGTCGACCTTCTCGCGAAACAGCCGATGCAGGCCGAGAAGAGAGCGGTCGGTAGCGCCCGAAGCGGCGATGTCGGTCATCGCCGCACCCTACCGCTTGATGCGCTTGCGGATGTCGTTGATGTCCCAGCCGGTGAGATTGGCCAGCGACTGCGCTTCGCGTTCCTGCCGATTGGCCAACTCGCGGAAGTAGTCGCGCGCCGCCGGGCAGGCGTCGGGCGAGCCCTTCCAGGGGTTCTGCAGCACATAGCGCGTCTGGAAGTTCTGCCGGTCACTGGTTTCCTGGAAGACCAGATCCTCCGGGAACGTCTCGGGCGTGTAGCGCACGTGCAGGCGCGTCAGCATCACCGGCTGGGCGGCATCGGGCACCGGTCGCGCACCGGGCGGCTGACGGCGCGATCCGTTCGCCTGGACCCAGCGCACGCCGGCGGTCTTCAGCTCGTCCGGCGTCAGCGGATCGGCGGCGCAGGGGTCGCACCAGCTCATGTCCCAGAAGTACTCGGTGAAGACCGCCTTCATGCCTTCGCGCTTGGCCGCCTGGTCGAACATGGCGCGATAGAAATCGGTGAAGGTCGCGCCCTGCTTGAGGTAGGGCGGCAGATTCATGTTCGCCGGCAGCTTCACCGTGCGGTAGTTGGTCGACTCGACGCGGCCGTTGCGGGTGAGCGCATAGACGATCAGGTCCTGCGGGCCGTTGGCGTTGAGCATGCCCAGGCGCATCGGCAGCATGAAGCGCGCGCTCTGGAACTCGAATTGCAGCGGCCGCAGGCTGGAGAACCCGGTCTTGACCTGCGCCTTGAGATTCACTTTGGCGACGAAGAACTTCATGTTCTGCACGATGTACGGACGCAGCGCGCGGCTGGCCCGTTCGGGGATGCGATAGCCGTTCTGGCGCAGCCAGGTTTCCAGCCCGTCGGACTCGGACGCGGAGAGGATGACGATGTCGTACTCGCCGACCGAGAAGCTGTCCTCGACCTTCACGCCCAGCGCCGCGTCGCCTCGGCTAGGGGCCCTGCCGCGGGCGCCACCTGTCGGTGCCGACGACACCATTGGCGACGGTAGCGGCGCGCAGGGATCGCGGTCGAAATACTCGGCCAGGCGGGGTGAGGAATAGCCATCGATGCGTTCGAAGATCTTCTTGTCGACCACCCGCACCTGCTCGCGCTTGAGCACGACCGGCACCGGCACGACCAGCGCGAACTCAGTGAGGTCGCCCTTGTAGTCGTTGAGCATGGTCAGCACGGTGTGGTCGCCATCGCGCGCCAGAATCACCTGCGAGGCCTGGTTGAACAGCGAGGCGTCGGCCTTGCCGACATAGAAACCACAGAAGGCGCTGACCTCCGCTACAGGCAAGGTCAGCACGGGCACGAGGAACGTGGCCGCGAGAAGGGCGCGTCTGAGCATGGCGTGAAGGACTCCCCGATAGGACCCGGGAAGCATTGGCCGCGATTTCGGCGTCGCCATTGCGAGCGCACGGCGACACCGGGGCAAGAAGGACAGTGAGATTGCCCTGTCGGTCAGCCGCCGAACTTGCCGTGCCGTCCCGCGCCGGCGGCGAAGCGCGCCGCGCCGGCCTGGGCCTCCTGCCGGCGCGCCTCGAGCGACAGCTCCATCTCGCGCCGGATCGCGGCGGCCTGGTCGCGGTCGAAACTCCCGTAGGTTGAGTGCCGGTCGGATCCCATGGCGATCTGCGGGAAGCCGGCGATCTGACGCGCCAGGGCCTCCGCTTCCGCACGCGTCGTGCCGCGCGCCACCTTGCGCGTGGCGAGCCCGATGGCGATGGCCTCGTCGGCGCCCACGGCACGGCCGGTCAGCAGCATGTCGAGCGCGCGGCCCATGCCGACGATGCGCGGCAGCCGCACGGTGGTGCCATCGCTCATCGGCACGCCCCAACGGCGCGAGAACACGCCGAAGGTCGCGGTGTCGTCGACGACGCGGATATCGCAGAACAGCGCCACACCAAGCCCGCCGGCACAGGCGTGGCCCTCGATGGCGGCGATCACCGGCTTCGACAGCGGCGCGCGCAATGGCCCTTCGTCGCTGCCGGCCCAGGGAAAGTAATCGACACCCGAGCCGAGTTCCTTGAGATCGGCCCCGGCGCAGAAGGCGCCGCCAGCGCCGGTCAGCACCGCGACGCGCGCGGCCTCGTCGGCCTCGAAGGCTCGCAACGCGGCGGCCAGCGCGCGCGCCGTCGCGTTGTCGAGCGCGTTTTTCGCCCGGGGCCGGTTGATGATCAGTGTGGTCACCGGCCCGTCGCGCTCGACCAGCAACGTGTCGCTCACTTCACGCGCTCCACTTCCTCGATGAAATCGGGCTCGGCCTTGCGCGGTTTGCGGAAGTACCACCAGTTCGTCTTCGCCGACCATTTCTCGCGCTTGGCTGTCTTGCGTCCCCACAGGCATTTGCCGGCGTCGACCGTGTGCAGCAGGAAGAACGAGTCGGCGCGCTTGATCGTCGCCTCGACCTCGGCCTTCTCGTCCGGGCCATAGAGCGGCCAGCCCTCGTGGATCAGCTGGCGAAGGTCCATGTCATTGAGCCAATCATCGAGATCGAAGCGCCAGCCGCGCTCCAGCGACTCGACGATCTTCGCCCAGCGTGCCACGCGCTTGGCCAGGCTCTCGCGCTCCTCGGGGATTGGCGGTGGCGTCTTCATGATCAGCGATCCGCCTGGCGGCGGAAATAGCGCTCGCCGTCGTTGGGCCTGAAGCACGTTCGGATCGTGCCGTCGCGATTGAACGCAACGAAGGTTCCGTCGCGCCGATCGAAGCGCGTGCTGACGCCGTCACGGCGGATTTCCTCGAGGATCGGGCCGCCGACGCGCGAGTCGCGCAGGGTTTGGGCGATGCGCAGATACTCGGCCTTGCTGACGCCCGAGAACTCCGCGCCATGCTTGTCGAAGTGGTCGTCGAGCGAGCGCCGGCTGGTGAAGCCGACCTGGGGGCCGAAGACCTTGCCCGGCTCGCGCGCCTCGACCCGGCCCGGCTCGACGCCGATCGGCGGGCGCTCCGGCCCGCGCCCGAAGATCGCCGACAGCGCGACCGCCAACAGCACGAGGCCCGCCATAAGCAGGCGTCGAGGTGTGATTCCGGAACGGAAACCGATCATGGCGAGGAGTCTACCTCAACTATCATCGCGAGCGTAGAGAGGGCTGCGCTCGGGACGGCAAGAGGTATCTACCGAATCGGCGCGCCGAGCTTGATCCATCGGGCGATGGCATCACGCTCTTGCGGGGTGAGCTCGGTGATGTTGCCGGGCGGCATCGCCTTGGTGTGCCAGACCTGCTGGAGGATCATGGTGGCATAGGCGCGCATCTGCCCGGGCGTCTCCAGCATCACGCCCTTGGGCGGCGCCGCGAAGCCCTCGCGCGTCGGCTTGGCGGCGTGGCAGGTGGCGCAGCGCTCGGCGATGATCGCAGCGACCTTGGGGAAATCGACATCGCCGGCCGCCAGCGCCGGCTCGTCGGTGGCGCTGCGCGGCGCCAGGGCCAGCGCCGTCGCGATCAGGATCACCAGCCCGGCAGCCAGCACCAGCGGGTTGCCCTGGTGTGTGTGGCGCTGCACGAACCATAGCCGGATCAGCCCGCCGGATACCGTGAGCCCGATCAGCGCCAGCCAGTTCCAGTGATGGCCGGTCGCCGTGGCGTAGTGGTTGCTGATCATCGCGAACAGCACCGGCAGGGTGAAGAAGGTGTTGTGTACCGAGCGCTGCTTGCCCATCGCCCCGTACTTGCCGTCGGGCATGCGGCCTTCCTGCTTGGCCTTCACCATCTCGCGCTGGCCCGGGATGATGACGAAGAACACGTTGGCGACCATGATGGTGCCCAGCACGGCGCCAAAATGAATGAAGGCGCCGCGGCCGGAAAACAGCTGGCACAGCCCCCAGGCCATGGCCGCGACCAGGATGGCGAGCACGCCGGACAGGACCATCGCATCATTGCCGATCGGGCTCTTGCACAGCAGGTCGTAGACGATCCAGCCGCCGACAATGAAGGCCAGCCCGATGCCGATGGCCTGCCACGGCGAGAGGTCCCTCACCTGCGGATCGATCAGCGCCACCTCGGCGCCGAGATAGTAGATCAGCCCCATTAGGAACATGCCGCTGATCCAGGTGGTGTAGGCCTCCCACTTGAACCAGTGCAGGGTCTCGGGCAGCGCCGGCGGCGCCACCTTGTACTTCTGCGCGTGGTAGAAGCCGCCGCCGTGGATCGACCAGACCTCGCCGCCGACGCCTCTTTCCTCGTCGGCGGGGTTCTTGGGCGTGAGCAGCGCGTCGTCGAGCCAGATGAAATAGAACGACGCGCCGATCCAGGCGATGCCCACGATCATGTGGCTCCAGCGCCCGATCAGATTCAGCCATTCCAGCAGATACGCCCAGTCCATCGCCTCACCTTGTCTCGCGGCAAAACGGCCGCAAGGCGCGTGCCGCTCCGCATTCTACCTTCCCCCTCTGGGGGAAGATAAGACGAGAGGCGGTTTATGCCCCCCGGTACTCGATCCTTTGCCGGCCCGGAGCACGGAATCGCTACACGCCGGCCCGACCCTGCGCTAAAGCAAGAATAGTAACAGACGAACCGACGCGAGGGAGGATCGCATGGCGATCACGGTGCCAGCAGGCGTGGAGATCAACGGGGCTATCAAGCCCGGCTTCGAGACAGTGCTCACACCCGAGGCCGTCGCCTTCATCGTCGACCTGCAGCGCCGCTTCAATCCCAGGCGCGAGGAGTTGCTCGCCGCGCGTGTCGAGCGCCAGAAGAAGCTCGATGCCGGCCAGAAGCCGGACTTCCTGCCGCAGACCAAGGAGATCCGCGACAAGGACTGGACGGTGGCGCCGCTGCCCAAGGACATCCTCGACCGTCGCGTCGAGATCACCGGCCCTGTTGACCGCAAGATGGTGATCAACGCGCTGAACTCCGGCGCCAATGTCTTCATGGCCGACTTCGAGGACGCCTCGACTCCGACCTGGGCCAACATGATCGAGGGTCAGGCCAATCTGCGCGACGCCGTGAAGCGCGCCATCACCTTCGCCGATCCGCAGAGCGGCAAGAGCTACGCACTCAACCAGAAGACCGCCGTCCTGTTCGTGCGCCCCCGTGGCTGGCATCTCCCCGAGATGCACGTGATGGTCGACGGCAAGCCGATGTCGGGCTCGCTGTTCGACTTCGGCCTGTACTTCTTCCACAACGCCAAGGAAGCGCTGTCGCGCGGCACCGGCCCGTATTTCTACCTGCCCAAGCTCGAGAGCCATCTCGAGGCGCGGCTATGGAACGACGTGTTCGTCCACGCCCAGAAAACGCTGGGCGTGCCCAACGGCTCGATCAAGGCCACGGTGCTGATCGAGACCATCCTCGCCACCTTCGAGATGGACGAGATCCTGTGGGAGCTGAAGGACCACTCGGCCGGGCTGAACTGCGGCCGCTGGGACTACATCTTCAGCTTCATCAAGAAGTTCCGCGAGCAGGACTGGGCCGTGCTGCCCAACCGTGGCGAGGTCACCATGACCAGCCACTTCCTGCGCAGCTACAGCCAGCTGGTGATCAAGACCTGCCATCGCCGCGAGGTGCACGCCATGGGCGGCATGGCGGCGCAGATCCCGATCAAGAACGATCCCGCCGCCAACGACGCGGCGATGGAGCGCGTGCGCGCCGACAAGCGGCGCGAGGCCGGCGACGGCCATGACGGCACCTGGGTGGCGCATCCCGGCCTGGTCGAGATCGCCAAGGCCGAGTTCGACGCGGTGATGAAGGAGCCCAACCAGATCGCCCGCAAGCGGCAGGACGTGCATGTCGCGCCGGCCGACCTGCTGACCATGCCATCAGGCGGCAAGAGCGAAGCCGGCCTGCGCCAGAACGTGGCGGTGGGCATCGGCTATGTCGAGGCGTGGCTGCGCGGCATCGGCTGCGTGCCACTGTTCAATCTGATGGAAGACGCCGCGACCGCCGAGATCAGCCGCGCCCAGGTCTGGCAGTGGGTGCGCCACGGCCAGAAGCTCGACGACGGCCGCGCCATCACCAAGGACCTCGTGCGCCAGATCGTGCGCGAGGAGAACGACAAGGTGAAGGCGCAGATCGGCGCGGAGCGTTACGCCGCCGGCCGCTACGAGGACGCCGCCCAGCTGATGATCGACCTGGTCGAGCAGCCGGTGTTCCACGAGTTCCTGACCCTGCCGGCTTACGAGCGCATCATCGCCGACGAGAAGAAGGCGGCTTGAGTCCCCACTCCCTCTCCCCGCCCGCGGGGAGAGGGAACAAGGTCAGGTCCCACCACCCGTAATCCTGCGCAGCTTGGCGATCTCGTTCCAGCCCTCCTTCTGCGCCTTCAGGAACGCGCCCAGCTCGCCGGGGCTGCTCGGCGCCGGTTCGATCGCGGTGGCGGCGAAAGCCTGGCCCAGCGCGGGATCGGCCAGCGCCGCGCGGGTCTCGCGATTGATGCGCTCGATGATCGGCGCCGGCGTGCCCGGCGGCGCCACCAGCGCGAACCATTGGAAGGCGTCGTAGTCGGCGATACCGGCGGCCTCGGCGATCGACGGCACGTCGGGCAGCGCCGCCAGCCGTTGCTTCGTCGACACCGCCAGCCCGCGCAACCGGCCGCCCTTGATGTGCGGCACCAAAGGCGCCGCACCCAGCATCGCGAACGGCACCTGCCCGGCCACGAGATCGGTGACCGCCTGGCCGCCACCCTTGTAAGGAATGTGGTTGAGCGTCACGCCCGACCGCTGCGCCACCAGCTCGGCGAAGAGATGCTGGCCGCTGCCGATGCCCGAGGTCGCGTAGTTGATGGTGCCGGGCTTGGCCTTCGCCTCGTCGAGCACCTGCCGCAGGCTGGTCCAGGGCGAGCTGGCAGGCACCGCGAACATCGTGGCGCCCTTGGCCAGCAGGCTGATCGGCGCGAAGCCGGCGTAGATATCGACCGGCGGATTGTCGACGAAGTTCGGTCCCGCCAGCATCAGCAGCTGATGCCCGTCGGGCGGCGCCTTCGCGACCAGCTGGGCGGCGATCATGCCGGTGGCGCCGGCCTTGTTCTCGACCAGCACCGACTGGCCGAACGCCTTGGTCAACCGCTCGGCGATGCCGCGCGCGACGATGTCGGTCGTACCGCCGGGCGGATAGCCCACCATCAGCGACACCGATCGCGTCGGCCACGTGGCCTGTGCGGTGGCCGCGCGGCCCGTGACGGCGACCCCCGCGACCGCCTGAACGAGCGCCCGGCGCGACAGTCTCATCAGACGCCTCCCCTGTTTGTGTCGGCCAGTATAGCATCGCGCGACCATCAGGAGCGCCCCGCCGTGCCGTCCCTTCCCAATATCGTGCTGATCCTTGCTGACAACCTCGGCTGGGGCGAACTGGGCTGTTACGGCGGCGGCGTGCTACGCGGTGCGCCGACGCCGCGCATCGATGCGCTGGCCGCCCAAGGCATGCGCTTCCTGAACTTCAACGTCGAGAGCGACTGCGTGCCGACGCGCGCCGCGCTGATGACCGGCCGCCAGGCGATCCGCACCGGCGCCTTCCAGTCGACGCCGGCCGGCCTGCCGCAGGGCCTGACGCGCTGGGAAATCACGATGGCGCAGCTGCTGTCGGGTCGCGGCTACGCCACCGGCCATTTCGGCAAATGGCATCTGGGCGACATCGAAGGCCGGCTGCCCACCGACCGCGGTTTCGACGAATGGTACGGCATACCCCGTACCAGCAACGAATCGCAGTACACGACCTCGATCGGCTATGACTCCACCAAGGCGCCGCTGCCCTACATCATGGAGGGCACCGCCGGCTCGCCGTCGCGCACCGTCAAGCTCTTCGACCTCGACTCCCGGCGCACCATCGATCGGGAGATCGCCGACAAGACGATCGGCTTCATGCAGCGCCAGAGCGCGGCCAAGAAGCCGTTCTTCGCCTACGTGCCGATCACCCAGATCCACTTCCCGACCATCTGCCATCCCGACTTCAAGGGTCGCACCGGCCACGGCGAGATGGCCGATTCGCTGGCCGAGATGGACCACAATGTCGGTCTGATCCTCGACGCGGTCGACCGGCTGGGCATCGCCGGCAATACGATCTTCCTGTTCGGCTCCGACAACGGCCCCGAGTTCCGCAAGCCCTGGCGCGGCACTGCCGGCTATTGGCGCAGCACCTATCACACGGCGATGGAAGGTAGCCTGCGCGTGCCCTTCATGTTGCGTTGGCCGGGCAAGGTGCCCTCCGGCGTCGAGACCAACGAGATCGTGCACATCGCCGATCTCTTCCCGACCATCGCGCGCATCACCGGCGCCGAGGTGCCCACCGATCGCGTGATCGACGGCATCGACCAGCTCGACTTCTTCACCGGCAAACAGGCGGCGTCGAATCGCGAGGGCTTCGTCTTCTACATCAAGCAGGAGCTGCGCGCGGTGAAGTGGAAGGACTGGAAGCTGCACCTCGTGTGGGAGCCCGAGGTCAATGACGGGCCGATCAAGCTGGAATCGCCCTACCTCTTCAACCTGATCCAGGACCCCAAGGAAGAGACCGACATCGCCACCGCCAACTCCTGGGCCAGCTCGCACATGCGCCGCATGGTGCTCGACTTCCAGAAGAGCCTGCAGGACTACCCGCCGGTGCCGCCAGGAGCGCGCGATCCGTACACGCCACCGAAACGCGGCTGATCAGGCGGCGCGCGCCGCAACCCTTCGACTGCGGAAGAAGTCAATGATCCGTCGACCCAGGCGGTCGCGATCGGTCGGCCCGCCGATGCTGGCAAGCGCCACGTCGGCGACAGGCGCCGGGATCGAGCCGCCGCGACGGCTGCTCACAAGATCGCGGACGAAGGCGTCGGCGAATTCCGGATGGGGCTGGAAAGAGAGCGCGCGGCCGCCGTACTCGAGGCCAGCCACCGGACAGAACTCGGAGCTGGCGATCACCTGGGCGTCGGGCGGTACCTCGATCACCTGGTCCTGATGCATGGCGGCGATGGCGATCTCGCCGCCGTCACTGAGGGTGTAACGGTGCACGCCGCAGCCCCAGCCGCGCTCGGACTTCACCACCTTGCCACCCATCGCCTCGGCGAGGATCTGGTGGCCGAAGCAGATGCCGACGACCGGCACGCGGGCCGTGATCGCGCCGCGCAGGAAATCCTTGAGCGTGCGCATCCACGGCAGGTCCTCGTAGACGCCGTGCTTGGAGCCCATCACCAGCCAGCCGTCAGTCGCGGTGACTGAGTCCGGGAATATGCCATCGACCACGCGCCAGGTACTGAAGCGCAGCGACGGGTCGAGCGGACCGAACAGGCGCTCGGCCATCTCGGGCATGGTGCCGTGCGCGTCGAGCAGATCATCGGGCGTCACGCCCGGTTCGAGGATTCCAATATGCATGGTCAGGCCAGGTGCCGCGCCATTTCGGGTCGCGCTTTCAGCTCGCGGCCCTGGCGCGCCGCGAGCTTGGCGATGCGCTCGGGCGCGAAGTTCATGTCGACGAAGCCGGTCGCGCTGTTGGCGACCTCATGGTACTCGGCGATCAGGCCGTTCTCGATGCGCATGATCGCCACGCCCTCGAACATGGCACGCGCGCCTTTCGCCTCAGGCAGCTTCGAGCGGTAGCTGAAGGTGTAGCGCGCGTAGAGCGTGCGGCCATCGAACACCGGCTCGTGCATGTCCCATCTGAACGTGTCGGCGGTCTTGTAGAACCAGTCGACCAGCAGCTCGGCGACCTTGGCGCGGCCCTTGAAGGCGCCGTAGAAGACGTCGTGATAGACGCCATCCTCGGTGAATAGCGCGGCGAGCCCCGCGCCGTCCTTGCGTTCCACCGCGTCGCAGAACCGGCGCAGCATCGCGGTCACGTCCATCGACTTTCATCCTCCAGCGGTCGAGCCGCAATGGTACCATGTCGACCATGCGCAGAACCATCATCGCAGCCTTGCTTCTCCTGACGAGCGCCCCGGCTTTGGCGCAGAGCTTCGACCTGCAGGGCCATCGCGGCGCGCGCGGGCTGGCGCCGGAGAACACCTTGGCGGGCTTCCGCAAGGCGATGGAGATCGGCGTCACCACCTTGGAGACCGACCTCGCCCTGACCCGCGACGGCGTGCTGGTGCTGGCGCACGATCCCAGGCTGAACCCCGACCTGGTGCGCGGGCCCGATGGCAAGTGGCTGACCGGCTGGGGCCCGCCGATCCGTTCGCTGACCAAGCGCGAGCTCGATGCCTATGACGTCGGCCGGCTGAACCCCGAGGGCCGCTATGCCAAGCAATGGTCGCAGCAGGTCGCGGTCGATGGCGAGCGCATGCCGACATTCCAGGCGTTTGTGGCGCTGACCCGGTCGATGGGTCGCGACAAAGTCCGCTTCAACATCGAGACCAAGCTCGATCCCGGCAAACCCGACGAGACTGCCGATCCGGCGACCTTCGCCCGCGCTGTGGTCGAGGCGATCCGCGCCGAGGGCGTCACCGCGCGCACCACCGTGCAGTCCTTCGACTGGCGCACCCTGGTGGAGGTCAAGAAACTGGCGCCGGAGATCGCCACCGCCTGCCTGACCATCGAGAGCGCCAGTATGGATACGGTGCGCCGCGCCACGGCACCCTCGCCCTGGCAAGCCGGTCTCAATATTGCCGCGCTGGGCTCGGTGCCACGGATGGCGCAGGCGGTCGGCTGCGGCACCTGGTCGATGTTCTGGCGGAACCTGACGCCGGAGCTGGTCAAGGAGTCCAAGGCGGTCGGCCTGAAGGTGTTGCCTTGGACGGTGAACGATCCCGCCGAGATGGGTCGGCTGATCGACATGGGCGTGGACGGCCTGATCACCGACTATCCCGACCGGGCGCGCAAGCTGCTTGCCGAGCGCGGCCTGCCGTTCAAGCTGCCGTAACCAGCGGACACATTCGGCTCGACGTGGACCTCGATTCCATCACAATCCCGGGCCACACTGGACGATGGCGGCAGGCGGGGCCGGAAGCCCGTGCCGCGCGGAGGGTTTGAAGTGACGGTCGAGCAGGACCGGGTTGGGGGAGACAATCCGAGGCGCAGGATCACGCGTTGGGCGGCTGCTCTCGCGCTGACTGTGTGCGCCCTGCCGGCCTTCGCCCAGGCGCCGACGCCCTGGCCGGAGCGCTTCTACAATCCGCAGCCCTCGCCCGACGATCTGATCCTGCCCATGCCCTGCGGCGGCTCCATGGCCTTCCGCCGGATCGACGTGCCGCACGAGCGCATGCTGTCGGACCGCAAGATCGTCATCGGCGGCAGCGAGGAGCGCTTCGCCTACGCCGAAGGCAGCCGCTACGAGTACATCGAGGGCTCCTTCGCCGACCGCGCCGACCCGCGCCAGCGCTACTACTATCTCGCCAAGTACGAGACCACGGTGCTGCAGCTCGACGCCATGTCGGGCGAGTGCAAGGAGGCGACGCGGGCCGGCCTGCGCCCGGCGACCGGCGCCACCTGGTACGACGGCATGCGCGCGGCGCACCGCTACACCGAGTGGCTGCTGAAGGAGGCCAAGACCAAGCTGCCGCGCGAGGACGGCTTTCCCGGCTTCCTGCGCCTGCCGACCGAGGCGGAGTGGGAATTCGCCGCCCGCGGCGGCGTCGCCGTCTCGCCCTCGGAGTTCGAGGCCAAGACTTTCCCGATGGCTGACGGCATCGAGAAATACGTCTGGTTCCGGGGCACCAAATCGTCCAACGGCGAGGTCCAGCTGGTCGGCGCGCTCCGGCCCAATCCACTGGGCCTGCACGACATCCTGGGCAATGTCGACGAGATCGTGCTGGAGCCCTTCCGCCTCAACAAGCTGGCGCGCCTGCATGGCCAGGCCGGCGGCTTCGTCGTCAAAGGCGGCAACTTCCAGACCTCGGAAGAGGACGTACGCTCGTCCTATCGCAACGAGTTGCCGCCGTTCGACGACAACGGCCCGCGGCGCTCGCCGATCGTCGGCTTCCGGTTGGCGCTGGTGGCGCCGGTGATCTCCACGCCCGGCCGGCTGGAGGCGATGCGCAAGGCCTGGGCCGAGCTGCCCAAGGTCGAGACCCTGCGGCCCGGCGACGGTGCCCAGAGCGACCCGCTGGGCGAGATCCAGAAGCTGATCGCCGCCTCGGCCGATCCCGACGTGCGCAGCCGGCTGACAACGTTGCAGCGCACCTACGCCCAACGGCTCGACGACGAGATCAACATGCGCAACCGGGCGGCCAAGAGCCTGCTGCGGCTCAGCGCCTTCCTGATCGACAAGATGCGCGTCGACCGCAGACGGCTCACCGTCCTGGAGAGAAGCCGGGACACGCTCAAGGGGATCGGCAGCGACACCAAGGTGGTGGAGCAGCAGCTGCGCGAGCAGACGGCGGCCTTCCAGGACAACGTGCGGTACTACGCCGACACCGTGGTGCAGATCGCCCAGGATTTTGCCGACTCCACGATCGGCTCGCAGCTTGGTACGCTGCGCGTCGAGTTCGACAAGACGAAGCTTGGCCATCTGGAGCGCTACGCCCAGCTTGCCGCCAGGCACGCTGCCGCCTATCGTAAGTCGGGTGCCGCCCAGCCGGACGCCTGGCTCAAGGAAATACTGGCTTTGCCCTGAGGAGAGGCTGATGCCCGGATTGATTCAATCGCGTTCGCTGCGCGCCGTCATGGCGGGTGTGCTGTGCGCGCCGCTGCTGCTGACCGGCTGCGACGGCGGCGCCAACGATCCCGGGCTCACGCCCGAGCAACGCCGTATCCGCGCGCAGCGCGCCGAGCAGGACCGCACGGTGGGTGGCGGCGCCATCGCCGGCGCAGTCATCGGCGGCCTGCTCGGCCTGGCGGTGGGCGGCAACAACCGCGGTACGGCGGCGGCGGTCGGCGCGGTGGCCGGCGCGGCCCTGGGCGGCGCCGCCGGCTACTACGTCGCGCGGCGCAAGCAGCAATACGCCAACGAGAACCAGCGCCTCGACGTCATGACCAACGACGTGCGCGCCGAGAACCAGCAGATGGCGCAGTTCGTGGCCGACAGCCGCGCCGTGGTCGCCCAGGACAAGGCCGACCTCGCCCGGCTGCGCGGCGAGTACGCCAACCGCCGCGCCTCGCGCGCCGATCTCGACCGCCGCATCGCCATCGCCGAGCAGGACGCCCAGGCGATCCAGCAGCGCATCAACGCCGCGCGGCGCCAGCAGCAGGAATTCATTCAGGCGCGCCAGCAGACCCCGGGCGCCGCCGGCGGGCAGATGGACGCCGAGATCGCCAGGCTCAGCCAGCAGATCGCCCAGCTCGAGGCGCAGCTCAACGATCTCAACACGTCGATCGCCATCACGCGCACCGGCTGATCGGCGACGGAGGGCATCATGCGCAATCCGCTTGGCATGGCCGCGCTGGCGCTGGCGCTGGCGGCCTGCAACACCACCGACCCGAACCAGGGCGGCTTCTTCGGCGGCGTCGGCGGGCTGGTCAGCGGCAATTACGAGCGCGACACCCAGGCGCGGCGCGACGCGCTGGCGGCCGAGCGGGCGCGCAACCAGCAACTGCGCGACCAGGCGTCGGCGAGCCAGACCGAGCGCCAGCAGGTCGCCTCCGAGCGCGCCAGCCTGCAGCAGCAGATCGCCGCCCTGAATGGCGACATCAACCGCCTGCGCGGCCGGCTGAGCGCGGCCGAGGCGCAGAAGCGCAACGACCCGCAGCTCGCCAATCTGCGCGCCGAGCTGGAGGCGCTGGAGCGCAGCGCGCGGCTCGCCGGCAGCGACGCCGCCGGGCGCGACGCCGCGGCCGAAGCCGCCAAGCGCCGTCAGATCGAGGAATTGCAGCGCAAGAGACAGCAACTCGAGCGCGCGATCGACCAGGCCGCGCGGTCGTAGGCCCCTATTTCGGGCAGGCGGTATCCTGCCACTGGAAGCTCACGCCGCTGGCCTTGAGGAACTGCGCCAGGCCCGAGGAGCCAATGGCGAAGCCGCCGCCCTGACCGGCGGCCGCTTGCGTGACGAAGGTATTGATGCCGACGGCGCGGCCGCACATGTCGACCAACGGCCCGCCGGAATTGCCCGACGAGATGGCGGCGGTGTGCGCCACCGACGGCAGGCCGCGATCGCGGTTCTGCACCGCGCTGATCTCGCCGCGCGTCAGCAAGACCTCGGGGGCGGCGCCGAAATCGCCACGCGCCAACGCATCGAAATTGCGGTCGTTCTGCACGACGGCGCCGGGATAGCCGGCGGCCACGACCTCCTTCAGCGCGGCGGGCTCCGGCGCCAGGGGCAGCACGCCGGTCGACGGCGGCACGCCATCGACCAGCCGAATGACGGCGAAGTCGCTGCCGCCGGGGTTGCCGCCACCGACGGCCGCGATCACCTGGCCGACCTGCGCCTTGCCCATCTTGCGTGACGTCACCACCACCTTGTCGCCTTGCCACGCGCCGACGATGACGTGTCGGTTGGTGATCAGGATCCCCGGCGCCACGAAGAAAGCGGTACCGGTCCCGCGTTGCGACAGCACCAACGCGGTGGTGCTTTCGAGCAGCGGCGCGAGGTCGGCGGCGCGACCGGCGGGCGCGGTGGTCGTCGGCGCGCCCGGCGGCGGCGGCGCGGCCACCGGCGGCGTCGCGGCGGCCGGCACGACCGCCGGGCCCGGGTTGGCGTCGCCGCTCTTGCCCGGCGGGGCCGGCGTCATCGGCGGGGCGCCTGGCGTTTTCGGCGCACCACCCGGGCCCAGCAGGCCGCCGGGATCGGTGATGGTGCAGACATTGCCGGCCAGCGCGTCGCGCAGCTTGGCGATCTGGTCCTCGATGTCCTTGTTGTTCTTGCGCTGCGCTTCCAGCGCCTTCTCCAGCGCGGCAACGGCGGCGGGATCGGGCTTGGCCGGCGGCGGTGGTGGCGGCGCGGGCGGCGCCTGCACGGTGACGCTGACCAGCGGGCGATAGAACAGGTACCAGCCGAGGGTGAGGCCCAGCAGCAGCAGCAGAACACCGCCCGCGACCAGACCCGCGACCCTCAGCCCGCCACCCTGGGGCTTGTCTTCCGCCATAGCCGTACCGCCCTCATGCGTTCGATCGCGGACACTATCATAGCCTCTGGAGCGGCTGAATTATGGCCGATCCCCGGCGGTTAGGCGACACCGCGTATCAGCCTGCGACACGCCCGAAGCGGCGCAGGAGCGCGACCAGCTCGGCGGCCTTCAGCGCCCGGACCGTCTTGCCCGGCGGCTTGAGGGTGGGCGTGTCCTCGGCCGCCAGCATGGCGTTGAGCACCGCCTCCTCGACCGCCTCGATCACCGCGAGATAGATCGGGTCGAAGCGATCGTCGTCGAGCGCCTCGAGCCGCCACAAAGCCGGCGCCTTGCCGGGTAGTTCCATCGGGTTGGCGGTGCTGATCGCCAGGAAGAGATCGCCCGAGCCATTGCCGCCATACGTGCCGCCGCGGCCGATGCCCAGCGCGCCGCGCCGCGCCACCCGCCGCAGCTGGTGCGGCAGGATCGGCAGGTCGGTGGCGATGACGCCGATGATCGAGCCGCGCTCGCGCGGGAACAGCAGGTCGTGGCGCAGATGGGCGCCCACCGGCACGCCGCGCACGGTGAACTGATCGCGCCGGCCGTGATTGGCCTGCACCAGCACGCCGATCGTGCCGGACATGCCGTCGACCGAGACCATGCGCGAGGCGGTGCCGGTGCCGGCCTTGAACTCATAGGCGATCATGCCCGTGCCGCCGCCGACATTGCCCTCGGCCATCGGCCCGCTCCTCGCTCCGTCGAGCGCGGCGAGCGCGTGCGCCTCCGTCACGTGCTGGCCGTTGATGTCGCTCACGGTGCCGTCATAGGTCTCGGCAACGACGGGCATGGCCCAGAGATGGTCCGACGCGAAGCGCGGGTAGCGGCGGATCATCCACCGCACGGCGGCGTGGTGGACGATGCCGACGCTGTGGGTGTTGGTGATGCAGATCGGCCCGTTGACGTAGCCGCCATCCTCGATCCAGTGGCTGCCGGTCATCTCGCCGTTGCCGTTGAAGCGGTGAATGCCGGCCCACACCGGCCGCATCGCGGCCTCGTCGGCGCGCGGCACGATGGCGGTGACGCCGGTGCGCACATTGCCCTCGTTGATCGTCGTCAATCCGACGGCGATGCCCGGCACGTCGGTGATGGCGTTAAATGCGCCGGGCGCGCCGTCGAACGGCACGCCCGCCTCCCGCGCGCGGGGCTTACGCTCAATGCTCACGCGATCACCTTCTGAAATCGGCCGCCGACCGCTATAGAAACGCACGGTTCACGAGGGAGGGAAAGACCATGAAGGTGTTGATGACCGGTGCCGCCGGCGGCGTGGCGCGCATGACCCGGCCGATGCTGCGCGAACTCTATCCCGACCTCGTGCTGAGCGACGTCAAGCGGCCGGACGATCTGCGCAACGACGAGACCTTCGCGCCGGCCGATCTTACCGACCTCGCCGCCGTCGAGGCGATCACCCGGGGCGTCGAGGGCGTGATCCATCTCGGCGGCGTCTCGATCGAGCGGCCGTGGGACGAGATCCTGCCGGCCAATATCATCGGCTGTCACAACCTCTTCGAGGCGGCGCGGCGCAACGGGGTCAAGCGCGTGATCTTCGCCTCGTCGAACCACGCCATCGGCTTCTATCCCCGCGCGCGGCGCATCGGCACCGACAACGCGGTGCGGCCCGACGGCTACTATGGCGTCAGCAAGGCCTTCGGCGAGGCGATCGGCGCGCTCTACGCCTACAAGCACGGCATGCGTGTCACCAGCCTGCGCATCGGCAATGTCGGCGACAAGCCGATCGACCTGCGCCGCCTGTCGATCTGGATCCACCCCGAGGATCTGGTGCAGCTCTTCGTGATCGGCCTGGAGCATCCCGAGGTGCGCTGCGAGATCCTCTACGGCCTGTCCAACAACGCGCGCGGCTTCTGGGACAACCGGCGTGCCCTGGAGCTGGGCTACGACCCCACGCATGTCGCCGAGCACCATCGTGACGAGGCGCTGGCGGCGCAGGCCAAGCTGCCGCCCGATCCCATCGGCGACTGGTTCCAGGGCGGCACCTTCTGCGCCGACGGCTACGACAACAAGGACGAGTTGCCACGCACGTAACCCTTCCCCCGCCAGCGGGGGAAGGGAGGGGTCATCAGACTGATGCCCGGCGGGCAATGGTGCCGGCGCCGTCGGCGTGGCATGGTTGATGCTACCCGGGAGGGTGAGGAGCCATCATGACTAGCCGCATCAACCCGAACCGCTTCACCACGCGGCCGGAGATCGAGGGCACGTTCGGCGTCGTCACCTCGACGCACTGGATCGCCACCGCCGTCGGCATGGGCATCCTCGAACGCGGCGGCAACGCCTTCGACGCCGCCTGCGCCACCGCCTTCACCCTGCAGGTCGTCGAGCCGCATCTCAACGGACCGGGCGGCGACGTGCCGGTGATCGTCCACGACGTGCGCAAGGGCCGCACTGAGGTGATCTGCGGCCAGGGTCCGGCGCCGGCGGGCGCGACCATCGCGCATTACCGCGGCCTGGGCCTCGACATGGTGCCCGGCACCGGCCTGCTGGCGGCCTGCGTGCCCGGCACCTTCGGCACCTGGATGCTGCTGCTGCGCGACTACGGCACGATGAAGCCGCGCGACGTGCTGGAAGCGGCGATCGCCTACGCGCGCGACGGCCACGCCCTGGTCGAGCGCGTCTCGGCCACCATCAACACGGTGAAAGACCAGTTCACGCAGCACTGGAAGACCTCGGCGGCTCTCTATCTGCCCAACGGCAGTGTGCCGGCGCCCGGCACGATCTTCCGCAACGTGACGATGGCCGAAACCTACACGCGTATCCTGAAGGAGGCCGAGGCTGCGGGCGCCGATCGTGTGAAGCAGATCGAAGCGGCGGCGCGCGCCTGGTCGCACGGCTTCGTCGCGGAGGAGATCGACCGGTTCTGCCGCACGCAGGACGTCATGGACACCAGTGGCCGTGCGCACAAAGGCGTACTGAACGCCGATGACATGGCGAACTGGGCGCCCACGGTCGAGGCGCCGACGACCTACGACTACGGTCGCTATACCGTCTGCAAGCCCGGCCCGTGGAACCAGGGCCCTGTCATGCTGCAGCAGCTCGCGCTGCTGAAGGGCTACACGCTCGACGGCATGGATCCGACCAGCGCCGAGTTCATCCATCTGCTGGTCGAAGCGTCGAAGCTGGCGTTCGCCGACCGCGAGAAGTTCTACGGCGATCCCAATTTCGTCGACGTACCGATGCAGACCCTGCTGTCGGACACCTACAACGCCGAGCGCCGCGAGCTGATCACCGACAGGGCATCGATGGATCTGCGGCCCGGCGAGGTCGAAGGCTTCGGCGGCGTCGTGACCTTCCGCAAGGCCGATGCCTCGCGCAGCGCCGTAGCCGCCAGCGGCGCCGGCGAGCCGACGGTGGGCCGCCTCGGCGAGGCGCGCGGCGACACCGTGCATTTCGACATCATCGACCGCGACGGCAACATGGTGACCTCGACACCCAGCGGCGGCTGGCTGCAGAGCTCGCCGGTGATCCCGGCGCTGGGCTTCCCGCTGGGCACGCGCGCGCAGATGTTCTGGCTCGACGAGGGCAAGCCTGGCACCCTGGCGCCCGGCAAGCGGCCGCGCACCACGCTCACGCCGACCATGGCGCTGCGCGACGGCGCGCCCTACCTCGCCTGGGGCTCTCCCGGCGGCGACCAGCAGGACCAGTGGATCACCCAGTTCTTCCTGCGCCATGTCCATTGCGGCATGAACCTGCAGGAGGCGATCGACGCGCCGGCCTGGCACAGCGAGCATTTCCCGATCTCGTTCTTCCCGCGCACGGCGCGGCCGGGCGTGCTGGTGCTCGAGGGCCGCGTGCCGAAGGAGACGGTGAAGGAGCTCGAAAAACGCGGTCACATCGTCGAGGTCGGCGACGACTGGTCGGAAGGCCGTCTCACCGCCGCGTCGCGCGAAGGCGTCCGCCGCAAAGCCGCCGCCAACCCACGCGGCATGCAAGGCTACGCGGCCGGACGATGATGATGGCCACACTTCTACCTTCCCCCGCTGGCAGGGAAAGGTGGCGCGAAGCGCCTGATGGGGGTGGCTGTTTCCACACACTCCGTCGATCGAGACTGACCGCTATGCCGGCACCCCCATCCGCCCTTCGGGCACCTTCCCCCGCAAAGCGGGGGAAGGGAGGTGCGGCATGACCTGGTCGATCGTCGCGCGCGATCCTGCGACAGGCGCGCTGGGCATTGTCGTGGCGACCAAGTTCTTCGCCGTCGGTGCGCGCGTGCCGCATATCGCCACTGGCGTCGGTGCGGTGGCGACGCAGGCGCTGGTCAATCCGTTCTATGGCAGCCGGGGGATTCGACTGCTCGGAGAAGGCTTGCCGGCGGCGGAGGTCGTGAAGCTGCTGACCAAGGACGACGATGGCCGCGACTCGCGGCAAGTGCTCCTGATGGACTCCGCCGGCCGCTTCGCCGCGCATACCGGCGCGTCGTGTGTCGATTGGTGCGGGCACCTGATCCACGACAGCTTCAGCGTCTCCGGCAACATGCTGGCTGGCGCCGCCGTGATCGAGGACACCGCTCGCGCCTACGAAGCGAACGCCGCCCTGCCCTTCGCTCAACGATTGATCGCGGCGATGAAGGCCGGCGAGGCGGCGGGCGGCGACAAGCGCGGCAAGCAATCGGCGGCACTGCTGATCCACGGCACGCAGGCGTATTCCGACCTCGACCTGCGGGTCGACGATCATACCGACCCGCTGGCTGAACTGACGCGGCTGGAGGCGGTGAGCCGCGAGCATTGGACGATCTTCCGCCAGTTCATGCCGTCTCGCGAGAAGCCCGCCGGCGTGTTCGACCGCGCGGTGATCAACGCCGCGATCGCCAAGGCGCAATCGGAGCGCTGATGGCCACGCCGCTGCTGGAAGTCGCCGATCTGCGCGTGAGCTTCGCCGGCGACAACCGGCGCGACACGCTGGCCGTAGACGGCATCGGCTTCTCGCTGCGACGCGGCCGCACCCTGGGCATCGTCGGTGAATCGGGCAGCGGCAAGAGCGTGACCTCGCTCGCCATCATGGGCCTGCTGCCCAAGGACACTGCGCGCGTCGGCGGATCGGTACGCTTCGACGGCGAGGAGCTGCTGCGCGCACCGGAGGGCAAGCTGCGCGACCTGCGCGGCGATCGCATGGCGATGATCTTCCAGGAGCCGATGACCTCGCTCAATCCGAGCTACACGATCGGCGACCAGATCGGCGAGGCCGTGATCCGCCATCGTGGCGCGTCCAAGCGGGAGGCGCGTGCGCGGGCCATCGAGATGCTGCGACGCGTGCGCATCCCCTCGCCCGAGCAGCGCGTCGACGACTATCCGCACAAGCTCTCCGGTGGCATGCGCCAACGCGCGATGATCGCCATGGCGCTGGCCTGCGATCCGCGCCTGCTGATCGCCGACGAGCCGACCACGGCGCTCGACGTCACCATTCAGGCGCAGATCCTCGATCTGCTGCGCGACCTCCGCGCCGAGGGCGAAGCCTCGATCATTCTGATCACGCACGATCTCGGCGTCGTCGCCGAACTGGTCGACGAGGTGGCGGTGATGTACGCCGGCCAGATCGTCGAGCGCGCGCCGGTCGAGATGCTCTTCAGCCAGCCGCAGCATCCCTACACTGTGGGCCTGCTGGGCTCGCTGCCCCGCCTCGACCAGAAGCGCGAGCGGCTGGCGGCGATCGACGGCGCCGTCCCCGACATGACCGCGCCGCCGCCGGGCTGCCGCTTCGCCGCGCGCTGCCCCTTCGCCGAGCCAGCCTGCCGCGAGGGCGAGATGCCGACAATCGCGCTCGCCGACAGCCACGTCACCCGTTGCCGCCGTGCGCCGCTGGAGCGGCTGGTGGCATGAGGTGGGTGCGGCACATAACCCTTCCTCCCTCTCCCCGCGAGCGGGGAGAGGGAGAATTGAAGAATCATGACTCCCCTCCTGCAGGTCGCCGACCTGTCCAAGCTCTTCGTCGCGCGGCGCGATGTGATCGGGCGGCCGACGGCGACGGTGAAGGCCGTCGATGGTGTGTCGTTTGACCTCGCGGCGGGCGAAACGCTGGCGCTGGTGGGCGAATCCGGCTGCGGCAAGTCCACCGTCGGCCGCCTGCTGCTGCGCCTGATCGAGCCCAGCGGCGGCGCGATCCGTTTCGACGGCCAGGACGTGCTGTCGACCGGCAATTCAGGCGCGCGCCGCCTGCGTCGCGACGTGCAGCTGATCTTCCAGGACCCCTACGCCTCGCTGAACCCGCGCATGACCGTGGGCGACATCCTCGGCGAGCCGCTGCTGCTGCACGACGTCGTGCCGCCCGATCGCCGACGCGAACGCGTGGCCGAGCTGCTGACCACCGTCGGTCTGCGCCCCGACTATCACCGTCGCTATCCGCACGAATTCTCCGGCGGCCAGCGCCAGCGCATCGCCATCGCCCGCGCGCTCGCTGTCGAGCCCAAGCTGATCGTCTGCGACGAGCCTGTCTCGGCGCTGGACGTGTCGATCCGCGCCCAGGTGCTGAACCTGCTGCGCGATCTACAGCAACGCCTGGGGCTGGCCTATCTCTTCATCTCGCACGACCTCGCCGTGGTGAAGCACATCGCCACGCGCGTCGCCGTGATGTATCTCGGCCGCATCGTCGAGATGGGCGACGCCGGACAGGTCTTCGCCGAGCCGCGTCATCCCTACACGCGCGCGCTGCTCTCGGCGATCCCGGTGCCGGCGCCCGGCGCGCGGCAGGACCGGCGCATCCTGCAGGGCGACGTGCCCAGTCCGATCGCGCCGCCGCCCGGCTGCCACCTGCATACGCGTTGCCCGCACGCGGTCGATCGCTGCCGTGTCGAGCGACCGCCGCTCGACCTGGGCGACGGTCACGGCGTGGCCTGCCATCTGTGGCGGCAACTGCCGCCAGCCGGCGAGGCGCTGCCCAGAGAATTGGCGCCCAACCCGACGCTGGAGAAGCTGCAGGCGGCTTTCGTACGACGGACGGAAGAAGTGATCTGACGGCGTGTTTCTTGCGTGGCGAGCTGCGGCCGATCGGGCGCATCATCGCCGCCGACCCGCCATATCGAGGACGGAAACGACAGGGAGGGGTGTCATGAGACTTCGCAACACCATCGCCATCGCGGCGATCGCCTTGGGTATCGCCGGCGCGGCCCAGGCGCAGACCCATTTGCGCATCGGCCTGGCCGAGGACCCCGACGTGCTCGATCCGACCTTGGCGCGCACCTATGTCGGGCGCATCGTCTTCTCCTCGATCTGCGACAAGCTGTTCGACATTGACGCCAACCTCAAGGCGGTGCCGCAGCTGGCGCTGGGCTACGAGACGTCGGCCGACGGCAAGACGGTCACCATCAAGCTGCGTCCCAACGTCGTGTTCCACGATGGCGAGAAATTCGACGCCGAGGCGGCGAAGTACAGCCTCGAGCGGCACATGACCATGCAGGGCTCGTTCCGCCGGCCCGAACTGGCGCAGGTGGCGAGCGTCGAAGTGGTCGATCCGCTGACCATCAAGCTGAACCTCAAGGCGCCGTTCTCGCCGCTGATCGCCCAGCTCACCGACCGCGCCGGCATGATGGTTTCACCCAAGGCCGCGAAAGAAGCTGGCGACAAGTTCGGCAACAAGCCGGTCTGCGCCGGGCCTTACCGGTTCGTCGAGCGCGTGCAGCAGGATCGCATCGTCGTCGAGAAGTTCGCCGGCTACTGGAACAAGGACAACGTGCACATCGACAAGATCACCTACCTGCCGATCGTCGATGCCACGGTGCGCCTGGCCAATCTGCGATCGGGCGCGCTGGAGCTGATCGAGCGGCCGCTGGCCACCGACATCAAGACCATCCGCGCGATCCCCAGGGTCAAGCTCGTGACCGCGGTGACGATCGGCTATCTCGGCATCAGCATCAATCTCGCCAACGGGCCGGCCGCCAGCACGCCGCTGGCCAAGGACCCGAGGGTGCGCAAGGCCTTCGAGCTGGCGCTCGACCGCGACGCGATCAACCAGGTGGCGTTCAACGGCGAATTCGTCGCGGGCAACCAGTGGGTCAGCCCGCAGCATCCCTACTACCAGCAGAGCGTGCCGATCCCGAAGCGCGACGTGGCAAAGGCCAAGGCGCTGCTCAAGGAAGCCGGCGTCACCGACAAGATCACCGTCGACTTCATGGTGCCCAACAGCCCCGAAGCGCGTCAGGTCGCCGAGCTGATCCAGTCGATGGTCGGCGAGGTCGGCTTCGACATGAAGATCCGCGTCACCGAGTTCGCGACCTCGCTGAAGCAGGCCGAGGACGGCAACTTCCAGGCCTTCCTCATCGGCTGGTCGGGCCGCACCGACCCTGACGGCAATATCTACGTCTTCGCCACCTGCAACGCGCCGCAGAACAACTCCAAGTACTGCGACCCCAAGACGGACGCCGATCTCAACCGCGCGCGCGAGATCGGCGATCTGTCCGAGCGCAAGAAGATCTACGAGGCCGTGGCGCAGCGCATGATCGGCGCCAACGAGGGCCACGTGATCTATCTCTATCACGCCCGCGTACTGATCGCGCACCAGGAGCGCCTCGACGGCTTCACCCAGATGCCCGACGGCCTCGTGCGCGTCGTAGGACTGAAGCTGAAGTGAACATGCGCTTGAGCTGTCTCTTCACCCCCTCTCCCCGCGTGCGAGGAGAGGGTCGGGGTGAGGGGCTGCGCCGAGTGGCGCACGACCGCCCTGCGCAACCTGAGTCGCCCCCTCATCCCGACCCTCTCCCCGCATGCGGGGAGAGAGAGTAACGACCCATGTTGAGCTTCCTCGGCCACCGGCTGCTGCAGCTGATCCCGACCTTGTTCTTCGTGTCGGTGATCATCTTCGGTCTGCAGCAGCTGCTGCCGGGCGATCCGGCGCTGATCATGGCCGGCGAGGAACGCGACCCCGAGGTGCTCGAGCAGATCCGCAAGCAATACCGCCTCGATCAGCCGATCCCCGTGCAGTACTTCTACTGGATCAAAGGCGTGCTGGCGGGCGACCTCGGCGAGTCGATGCGCATCAAGAAGCCGGTCGCCGAGCTGGTGCTGGAGAAGCTGCCGGTCACCTTGCAGCTCGCCTCGATGGCCATCGTCATCGCGCTCACCATCGGCATCGGCGCCGGCGTGATCTCGGCGGTGAAGAAGGACACCTGGCTCGACTACGCCGCCAATATCTTCGCGCTGTGGGGCATCAGCACGCCGAATTTCTGGCTGGGTATCCTGCTGATCTTCCTGTTCTCGGTGCAGCTCGGCTGGCTGCCCGCCTCGGGTTACGTGAGCCTGGCCGAGGACTGGCGACAAAGCCTCGCCACCACCATCATGCCGGCTTTCGTGCTGGGCAACGCCATCGCCGCGATCCTGATGCGCCACACCCGTGGCGCCATGCTGCAGGTGCTGACCAGCGACTACGTGCGCACGGCGCGCGCCAAGGGCCTGGTCGAGCGCGTGGTCGTGATCAAGCACGCCATGCGCAACGCGCTCACGCCAATCATCACGCTCGGCGCGCTGGAGCTGGGCACCCTGCTGTCGGGCGCGGTGCTGACCGAGCAGATCTTCACCATCCCCGGCTTCGGCAAGCTGATCGTCGACGCCGTGTTCAACCGCGACTACGCGGTGGTGCAAGGTGTCGTGCTGGTCACCGCCACCACCTACATCGCGCTCAACCTGCTGGCCGACATCTGTTACGTGCTGGCCAACCCGCGGCTGAGGGGCTAGCGCGATGTCGACGTTCCGTCTCCACATGGGCGTGCCCGACATTCCCTCGCCCCGCTTGCGGGGAGAGGGAGGAACTGGCTGATGGCCGCCGTCGCCGCAAGCGATACCGCTGAGACCCGGCCCGAGACCATCGAGAGTCCGGGCCGGCGCGCCTGGCGGCGGCTGAGGAAACGCAAGGGCGCGATGCTCGGCCTGGGTGTCGTCTCCATCATGGTCGCGGTGGCGATCCTGGCGCCGTGGATCGCACCTTACGATCCGATCAAGCAAAGCTGGTCGGCGGTGCGCAAGCCGCCATCGGAGCTCTATTGGCTGGGCACCGACGAGGTCGGCCGCGATGTGCTGAGCCGCATCATCTTCGGCGCGCGCGCCTCGCTCTCCGCCGGCCTGATCTCGGTCAGCATCGCGCTGGGCATCGGCGTGCCGCTGGGCGTCGCCGCCGGTTATCTCGGCGGCTGGATAGACGCCCTGATCAGCCGCATCACCGATGCGATGCTGGCCACGCCGTTCCTGATCCTGGCGATCGCGCTGGCGGCATTCCTCGGGCCGTCGTTGGGCAACGCCATGATCGCCATCGGCATCACCGCGACGCCGATCTTCATCCGGCTGACCCGCGGACAGGTGATGGCGGTGAAGGTCGAGGACTACATCGAGGCCGCCGCCGCCGTGGGCAATCCGCGCTGGCGCATTGCAGCCAGGCACATCCTGCCCAACATCCTGCCCGCCTTGCTGGTGCAGGCGACGCTGGCCATCGCCACCGCCATCATCGCCGAGGCGGCGCTCTCCTTCCTCGGCCTGGGCCAGCAGCCGCCTGCGCCGTCCTGGGGCTCGATGCTCAATACCGCACAGCGATTCCTCACCAATGCGCCGTGGATGGCGATCTGGCCCGGCGTGGCGATCTTCCTCGCGGTGCTGTCGTTCAACCTGCTGGGCGACGGACTTCGTGACGCACTTGATCCCAAATCGCGATGAGCCTATCTCCCCCCACGTCATGAAGTCTGTCTTCCTCATTCGTCACGGCGAATCGACCTTTAACGCGATCTACGCCAAGACCCTGGTCGATCCCGGCCTGATCGACGCCCCCCTATCCCCCACCGGCGAAACCCAGGTCGTCCAGGCGCGCGCGCACGCACGGGCCCTGAATGCCGAGCTGGTGGTCAGCACCCCTTTCACCCGCGCCCTGCAGACTGCGCGGGGCCTGTTCGGTGAGTCCCATCCGCTGGTGATCGAGCCGCTGCATCGCGAGCGCGTCACGGCGAGCTGCGATATCGGCCGCTCGCCCAGGCTGCTCGCCGGCGACTTCCCCGACCTGAGCTTCGACCATATCGGCGATCCGTGGTGGCATTGCGAGGACGTCGACGCCAACGGCATCCCGCAGGAACCGCTCGACATCGTGCACGAGCGCATCGCGCAATTCCGTGACTGGCTGCGCGCGCGCCGCGAGACGCGCATCGCCGTGGTCGGCCACAGCGCCTTCTTCTTCCACATGACCAACCACAAATTCGCCAACTGCGAGATTCTCGAGACGACGGTCTAGATGTCCCGCGTCGTCGACAATCCCGCGCGCAACCGTTTCGAGATGGATGTCGACGGCAGCATCGCCTTCGTCGACTACCGCGCGATGGGCGACGTGCTGGTCGTGCCGCACACCGAGGTGCCGCGCGCGCTCGAAGGCCGCGGCGTCGGCACCGAGCTGGTGCTGGGCTCGCTCGACCTGATCCGCGCCTCGGGTCGCAAGGTGCGGCCGCTCTGCGGCTTCTACGCCAACGTCATCCGCCGCCACCCCGAGTACCGCGATCTTCTCGCCTAGAGTCCTTCGGGCCTTTGCGTCAGGCTGAGGTCCGGGTCGTACCAGGACGCGCCATCGGATCGCCAGATATGGCATTTGGGCTGGCCTTGCGCCGGCGTGTCGAGACAGCCCAGCCGCAGCAGGATTGTCGGCTGTGCCGGGCGGTCGGCCACGATGTGCGAGCCGCAATGGCTGCAGAACCGGCGGAACTTGCCCGGCGAGGATTCGTAGGATCTCAACAACGCCTCGCCCGCGACCCAGCGGAACGAAGCCCTGGGTACGGCTGCGACCGTCGAGAACGCAGAGCCATGCGCCTTGCGGCAAGTCCGGCAATGGCAGTGGACGAAGCCGCCCAGCTCGCCATCGACCTCGTAGCGCACCTGGTCGCACAGGCAGCTTCCGCCGATCATGCCGCCCTCTCTCTCCAGCGCAGCGGCAGCGCGCCCCGCCGCCGCCAGCCGTCCTCGACCTTCAGGCGCCAGACGCGCTCGGCATCCGGCAAGGCTGGTCCGGCGGCCCAATCGATCTCGACCCGTCCGCGCACGACCGTCGTATCGCCCCGCTCGAAGTCGACGAACAGCAGCGAGGCGCGCGAGTCGAGCACCAGATTGCCGAAGGTGTTGAAGAAGCGGTTGCCACGATAGTCGGGGACGACGAGGCTCTCGCCCTCGATGCGCACGAAGCCCGGCGCACCACCGCGATGCGACATGTCGAGGCCGTTCTCCGACCCCGAGGCGATGAAGAACGTATCGGCGCAACCGATCAAGGCGCGCGCCTCTCGATCGAGGCCGACAAAGGATTCTGACGGCGCGGGTGCGACCGCTTCGTGCCACGTCGCGTCACGCAGGTTGATGTACTTCGGGCAGTTGCCGAAGCTCTGCTCGATCGCCAAGGTCAGCGTTTGGTCATCCGCCGCGGCGACACGACCGTTGGCGCGATTGCGCCGACGGTTCGACAGATCGATGCCGAGCAGCCCGAACGCCGCGCCCGGCTTGAGCAGCGCGCGCACGGGATCGTGCGGATCCGTCGTCGTCACGCGCAGGGTCGTCGGATCAGGGCTGGAGATGAAGCCCGGCAGGCCCGCCAGCATGGTCGGCACCGGCCAACCACGCTCGTCGCGCGCGGCGATCAGCACGTAAGGCAACAGCTCGAAGAACGCGCGGTGCTGGTCCGGCATGAACGCACGGATGGGCGCCATGGGCGGTGTGGACAGGCCGGCCAGTCGCTGCGCCGTGCGCTCGCCGAGGTGGAAGGGTGATGGTGTGTCGGTCGTCATGGCGGCCACACTACTCTTTCCGGAAACGGCCGATATCGCGTAGTTTGAAAGTCAGTCTTTCTAGTCGTGAAAGGACCAGCCATTGGACCGCCTGGAGGAGCTGGCGGTTCTGGCCGCCGTGCTCGATGCCGGAACCATGGCGGCGGCAGCGCGCCGATTGCGCCGCTCGCCGCCGATGGTCAGCCGCATGCTGGCGGCGCTGGAGGCGCGCGTCGGCGCGCGGCTGATCGAGCGCACGACCCGACGCCTCTCACCGACTGCCGCCGGTCGCGCATTGGCCGAGCAGGCCAGGCGCGTGCTGGCGGAGTACGAGGCGGCCATCGGCCAGGCGCGGGCGCGCGACCAGGCGTTGGGCGGCACGCTGCGCATCGCCGCGCCGCGGCTGTTCGGCCGTCGTCATGTCACGCCCTTGGCCAGCGCCTTCCTCGCCGCGCATCCCGGCCTGCGCATCGAGCTGGAGCTCAACGACCGCACCGTCGACCTGCTCGAGGACGGCATCGACGTCGCGGTGCGCATCGGCGCGCTCGACGACTCCTCTCTGGTGCGCCGGCAGGTCGGCGTGATGCGCCGGGTGACCATCGCCAGTCCCGGCTATCTGAGCCGCCGCGGCCGGCCGCGACGGCCGGTCGATCTCGCCGCGCACGACATCGTGTTCGTGCCGGGCCGCGACGGCTTGATGGAGTGGCGCTTCCACGCCGGCGGCGCCAGGCGCCCGACTCTGGTGCGTCTGGCGCCGCGCCTCGCCGTCAACGACAACAACGCCATGCTGGACGTGGTGCGCGCCGGCCACGGCATCGGCCGGGCGCTGTCCTACCAGGTCGCCGACGACATCGCCGAGGGCCGGCTGGTGCGCGTCCTGTTGGACTACGAGCCGCCGCCGCTGCCGGTGCAGCTGGTGATCCCGAGCGCCGAGCACGTGCCGCCGCGCGTGCGCACGTTTCTGGATCACGCAGTGCGACCGCTGACCGCGATCTGCGCTACGGTGGAGCGTCAGATCGCCGGGCGAGCAAGGAAGGGGTGAGCATGCGCAGGCTGGAGTTCGGCTGGTTCGTGCCGACGTCGGGCGATACCGACGCCTATGGTCACGCCGAGGCCTTCGTGCCGCCCTCGATGGAACTGTTCGAGCGCGTGACGCGGGCGGCCGAGGCGGCGGGCTTCGAGTACATTCTGATCCCGGTGCAGACCGCCTGCTGGGAGGCGTGGATCACCTCGGCGATGCTGGTGGTGCGCACGCAGTCGATCAAGCCGCTGGTCGCGGCGCGGCCCGGCTACATCAACCCCGCATTGCTGGCCAAGATGATCGCGGCCTTCGACCAGCTCTCGGGCGGGCGCGTCTGCATCAACCTGATCGCCGGCGCCAGCGACGAGGAAGCCGCCGCCGACGGCATCGCCCTGCCCAAGGAGCGGCGCTACGACCTCATGGACGAGGAGGTCACGCTGCTCAAGACTTTGTGGAGCGCCACAGGCCGCGTCGATTTCGAGGGCGTCTTCCACACGCTCAAGGGCGCGCTGATCGTGCCCAAGACCTTGCAGAAGCCGTGGCCGCCTTTCTATCTCGGCGGCGGCTCAAAGCAGGCCTGGGAGATCTCGGCCAAGCACGCCGACGTGCATCTGTTCTGGGGCGACACGCCGCAGCGCATCGCCCAGCAGATCGCCGAGATCCGCGAGATGGCGCGCAAGCACGATCGCCACGACACGATCGGCTTCGGCATGCGCCTGCAGGTCATCGTGCGCGAGCGCGAGCAAGACGCGTGGGCCGCAGCCGAAAAGCTGATCGCCGATCTCGGCGAGCGCCACAAGGCGCGCATCGCCAACATGTTCAACGCCTCCGAAGCCAACCGCCGCATGAAGGAGTTGGCCAAGACCGAGGGCATGAAGATCGGCCCGCATCTGTGGACCGGGCTCACCCTGGCGCGGCCCGGCGCCGGCGTCGCCGTGGTCGGCGATCCCGACCAGGTCGCCGACACCTTGCGCCAATTCATCGATGTCGGCTGCCACTCCTTCTGCCTGTCGGGCTACCTGCATGACGAGGAGGCGGAGCGCTTCGGCCGGCTGGTGATGCCGCGGCTGAAGGCGGCGGCTTGTCCCTAGTTTTCGCGACATCGAGACAAGATTCCGGCCCGATAGGTCAGTGTTCCTGCTATATCAGCGTCCCAAAGTCGGAGGGATACGACGATGGACACGCTGACCTTCTGGGATGGCGCCTGGCATGAGGGCAGCCCCAATCTGATGGGGCCGCGCGACCATGCGTTCTGGCTGGGCTCGATCGTCTTCGACGGCGGGCGCGCCTTCGACGGTTGCGGCCCCGACCTCGACCAGCATTCCGAGCGCGTCGTACGCTCGGCCATCACCATGGGCCTCAATCCGACGAAGACCGCCGCGGAGATCCTGGCGCTGTCGAAGGAGGGCGTGCGCCTCTTCGGCCTCAAGGCCGAGCTCTACGTGCGACCGATGTTCTGGGCGACCAAGGGCGGGCCGGGCCCGATCTCGATCGACCCCGACAGCACGAAGTTCTGCCTGTGCATCTACACCTCGCCGATGCGCGCCGGCACACCGCTCAGCCTCGGGCTGTGCCGCACCATCCGCCGCCCGACGCCGGAGAGCGCGCCCACTGCCGCCAAGGCCTCGGCGCTCTACCCCAACTCCTCGCGCGGCGTGCGCGAGGTCCAGGCGCGCGGCTTCACCAACGGCGTCGTGCTCGACGCGCTGGGCAACGTGGCGGAGACCTGCAGCTCCAATCTGTTCCTGGTCAAGGACGGCGTCGTGATCACGCCGGTGCCCAACGGCTCGTTCCTCGCCGGCATCACGCGCAACCGCGTGATCGCCCTGCTGCGCGAGGCCGGCCGCGCCGTGGTCGAGCGCACCGTCACACCGGCCGAGCTCGACGACGCCGACGAGCTGTTCACGACAGGCAACGCCGGCAAGGTGCAGCCGGTCGGCCGCTACGAGAGCCGCGACCTGCAGCCCGGCCCGGTGTCCCGTCAGGCGCACGAGCTGTACATGGCGTACTCGCACAGCCAGCGCGTGATGTGACGCGTCGACGATCTCGCGCGTCAGCCCCGCGCGTCGCGATCGGCGTCGAGCCAGACCTTCAGCCGGTCGAGGTCGGCGAACAGCCGCCGCTTCTCCTTGTCCGACCAGCCCGCGAAGGCGCGCGCCAGCTCGGGCATCAGGGCGGTGATCGCGGCCTGGTGCGCCGCGACGCCCTTGGGCGTCATGCGCAGCAGCTTGGAACGGCCGTCCTGTGGATGAGCGCGCTCGGCGAGGAAGCCCTTGTCGAGCAGCTTCTGCACGGTCTTGGTGATGCCGGGCTGCGGCTGCTGCAGGGCGGCCGCCAGCTCCATGACCGTGCGGCCGCCGGCCTCGGTCCCCGCTCGATTGCTGAAGTGATTGAGCAGGATGAACTGCGGCATCGGCAGATCGAGCGGCGCCAGCAGGCGGTTGGCCGCGCTGCCGGCGAGCTGGTCGATGATGCCGATCCAGTTGACGATACGAAACGGCAGCGCGGGATCGGACATCAGGCCTTCATCACGATGGCGTCGAGCGGCCGTCGCGGCGACGGCCCGGTACGCCCAGCATAGCCCAGCCGGAAGAACATCTGCAGCGTACGTCCCTCGCCGGTCGCGGTTTGCCGCCGCATGTCGGCGAACAGCGCGGCCATCTCGGGATACTCCTGCAAGGTCTGGCTGTGCGGCTGCATCGCCACGCCGAGCTCGGTGGCCTTGAGGTTGAGCCGGGCATAGGCCCGGCCGGCCGCGATCTGCGTCGGCCGCGTATTGCCCTCGGTCGAGAACCAGCCGAAGCCGGCGGCCGAGGCGTAGCCCTTGAGCGCGTAGTCGCGCCCGCCGTTGAACGCCATCGTGCCCGGCGTCATCGCGTTTTCGGGGGTCATCACGCCGAGCCGGCGCAGCGCCCACATCATCGGGCCGGTGAGCGAGATGCCGTCACGGTGGCGAGCGATCTCGGCTGAGCCCACCCGCACCACGTCGATGCTCTCCTTGTGCGTGCGCGGGATCGACATCTCGAGCTCGCTGCCGGATATCGCCAGCTTGCGCAGCGCCTCGACGCGCGCCGGCTCGACCGCGAAGGCGACCGGCATGTCGCAGGCTGCGCCGAGCGCCTGCAGGTGCTCGGCCGACGGCGGCCGGCCATCGAAGGCGATCTTGGTCGTGCGACGCTTCGGAATCTGCGCGAACAACGGATCGGCTTTCAGCGCCGCGTCGCGCGTGAAGCGGATGCGGGCCACCGGCTTGCCGTCCTCCACGCCGGCAGGATATGGCGCGATCTCGGCGCGATAACCCTCGGCCGACGCCGCGATCGACAGCAGCTCGAGGAAGGCGCCGTGGCCGATGGTGATCTGCCGCGCGAACGGATCGGTTTGCGGCAACAGCCGCGTGCGATCGAGATGCAGGACCGCCACGTCGGGCTCGCTGAGATCGACCAGCCAGGGCTGCATGTTGTGCGGGTTCGGCGCCAGCATCGCCCAGCCGAGCGCCCGACGGCGCACGTCGCGCTCCTCGTTCGACGGCCCCGTCCAGCCGGCGACCGCCACCTCGGGCATGGCGTCGAGCCGGGGCACCGCCCAGGCGCCGCCCGCCGCCAGAACCGCCCCGCCACCCAGGATCCGAATGAAACCGCGCTTGGTCATGGCCACTTTCGCCTCCATAAACATTCCGTGGAATTCATATATATATTTTTCGGAATGTTTATGCAAGACCCTCCGATCCGGTGGGCCGCTCTTGCGCCCGGCGCATTTTGCCGGTGATCCCGTCATCGGGCTGCCTACCGTCGCCGCCTGATCGCTCCAGCGCCGGCTCGGAATCGCCGCACTGACTTCTTGTCAGCCACACTACGGCTCGGGACACGATCCCTTGCGTCAGCCCCGTGGCTGGTGTGAAGTCGCCGCTACGCTTTCCACCATCGAAATCCAAAGGAGAATCCGCCATGGCTTCTCGACAAGCGCCCGACGCTCCCATGGAGCGGCGCCTCGCGGCCGTCGAACGGGTGCTGGAGGTGCGCGCGCACGACAAAGGCCTGTCGGTCGATCACACGATGGAGTGGCAGGACGAAAATCTGCTGGCGGAGAATGGCGCGAAGGTCGTCGCGCGCGCCTGGACCGATCCCGCCTTTCGCCAGCGCCTGCTGGCCGACGGCAAGGCGGCGATCGCCGAATTCGGCATCGGCCTGCCGGCGATCCAGCGCCAGGTCTACGTGCTCGAAAACACGCCGACGGTGCACAATGTCATCGTCTGCACGCTGTGTTCCTGCACCGCGACGACCCTGATCGGCCCGCCGCCGAACTGGTACGAGGATCTGGAGTACCGGGCGCGGGTCGTCCGCGAGGCGCGCACCGTGCTCGAGGAAATGGGCTGCCCCGTGGCGCCCGATACGGAAGTCCGCGTCTGGGACACCACGGCGGACACGCGCTTCATGGTGCTGCCCATGCAGCCGCCCGAAACGATCGGCTGGCCGGAGGACAAGCTGGCCTCGATCGTCACACGTGATTCCCTGATCGGGGTCGCGCGACTGTCCGTGGCGGGAGGCTGACGATGGACGGCATGCACGACCTGGGCGGGCGCCAGGGCTTTGGCAAGGTCGCGTTCGCGCCGAAGGCGTCGCCGTTCCAGGCGCCTTGGGAGAAGCGCGCCTATGCGCTGCGATCCATGGTGTCGCAGCTTGGCGTGTACAACATCGATGAGTACCGCCATGCCGTCGAGCGCATGGACCCGCGCCATTCGGTGAGCGCCGGCTACTATGAACGGGTGATCACGGCCATCGCGACGCTCCTCGTCGAAAAGGGCGTAACGACCAAAGCCGAACTGGAAGCGATCGCCGGCGGCGGGTTCGCGCTGTCGCATCCGGGCGCCGGGGGCAGGACCAACGCGCCCGATCGCAAGTCCTTCCAGCGTGGGGAGCGGGTGCGCGTTCGAAACGATTTCGTGTCAGGGCATATCCGCCTGCCCGGCTATATCCGCGGCAAGATCGGCGTCGTCATGTACGAGGGACCGCTCACGCCTTTCCCCGACGCCCATGCTCACGGCCTCGAAGCGGCCGACGAGCCGACCTACGACGTGCGGTTCCGCAGCGAAGATCTATGGCCCGGCGGGGCCGAGTCGGCCGAAATCCACGTCGCCGTCTTCCAGAGCTATCTCGAGGCGGTCGCCTGACCGCGCCTCGAGCAATGTCCGGTCAGGTTGGACTTTCTGTTGTCCTCGGGGCCGTCCGCGGCCCCGATGATGACAGCGGAGATTCAACTCGCCCGGACATCGCTCTGGATGCCGAGGTCGAGCGGGTTTTGGTCCCTGAGACCGGTCTAGCGCGGACACCTCTTGGTGGGCGGCATTCCGACGGCGCGATATCCGACACTGTCGAGGCTTCCGCTTCTGGGCGTGTCTACCGGCCGCGGGGCAGGCGGATTGTGAACTCGGTGAACTCCCCCACCCGGCTGTCGACCGAGATGCTGCCGCCATGCTGCTGGGTGACCCTAAGCGTCGTGCGAAGATTATCGAAGCAAGCGGTGCGACAAGGACACGGGACAGGCCGAGTCCTGGCGGGGATCCGGCGCAGTTATCGCCGCGCGACGCCCAACGGTCGATTTCACCTGCAGGCGGAACGAAGGGTCAGGTGCCACTGCGCAGGATGTCAGCCAAGTGTGCTCGCCCGTGCTCCTCCGCGTACTGCAGCGGAGTGCGCGCAAAGTGACCCTTGCTGCCTTTCATCTCACGATCGGCGCCAGCGGCCACAAGAATGCGCACGACATCGGCGCGGTCGTTGATGACCGCCAGCATGAGCGCCGTGAGGCGATACTTCGCGGTGTGATCGAGGTTTGCGCCGCGATCGACAAGGAGGCGAACCAACTCGGCATCGCCGCGGCGCGCGGCATTCATGAGCGCGGTTTGGCCGTGTTTGTCCAGGGCGTCAATGTTCGTGCCGGCATCCAGCAGCGCGCGGACGCGGGTGGTATCGCCGGCCGCCGTCGCATCAAGCCACTCCCTGTTCACGATGGCACCTGGATGACGACTGTCATATAGCCACCCGGGTCATCCTTCATGGCCGTTCCGAGCGCGAGCATCTTGTCCTTCAGTCCGGGCGTTGAGATCTCGACCAGCCCGTTGATTTCCTCTTGGCCTATTGACGACCCTGCGCGCAAGGAACTTACGATCTCCGGCAGACGTCGGCGATACTCGAAGAAGGGGATGTACACCGACCGCCAACAGTGTCTGGCTCGCATTGTTTCCGATAACGTCTGCGCGCCTTCGCCGGTGACCGCGTCAATCGCACAACGCGATATCAGAGCCTGACAATCGGCAGATGCTCGGCTGGCTTCGAAACGGGGGGCTAGCGCCTGGAAGGCCGTTTCCTATCCTTTGTCGCGCGGTTTGCAATCGCGTCGAACAGGGAAGCCGAGTTGAGTTCTCTCGCCCGCGATTGCGCCTCGCGGTCCTCTTGCGCCTGCGGATGCCTGGCCCGACAGCACACAAATCTTCAGCGGCATGCGCCTTTCTTTCGCCGCGCTTTCGACACAACCGAATAACGCCGGGCACACGGGCCGGAATCGCAAGATACGCGAGGCGATGATCCGAAACGGCGCCGCTCCCGTGTCAACGCCAACGCCGAGGATCCAGACAACGGACGCGAGCGTCACACCGAGACACTGGAGATTTCAGATGACCAACCGTATGGCCGCGCTGGCTGCGCTGACCGCCCTTTCCGTCGTCGCCGCCCCAGCGGTCGCGTTCGCCCAATCGACGCCGCCGTCGGCGACGGTGAATCCGATGGTCGGTGGCGCGCCGATGATGGCCAACAAGAACATCGTCGAGAACGCGTCCGCTTCGAAGGATCACACCACGCTGGTCACCGCGATCAAGGCCGCCGGCCTGGTCGAGACCCTGCAGGGCGCGGGTCCGTTCACCGTCTTCGCGCCGACCAACGCGGCATTCGCCAAGCTGCCGGCGGGCACGGTCGAGAATCTCGTGAAGCCCGAGAACAAGGCGACGCTGACGAAGATCCTCACCTGCCACGTCGTCTCCGCCAAGGCGATGTCGGCGGCGATCGCCAAGATGATCACCGACAGCAAGGGCACCCACGCGGTCAAGACCGTGGGCGGCTGCACGCTGGTGGCGAAGATGCCGATGGCCGGCAAGATCACGCTGACCGACGAGAACGGCGGCGTGGCCAACGTCACCATCGCCGACGTCCAGCAGTCCAACGGCGTGATTCACGTCATCGACACTGTGGTGCTGCCGAAGAAGTAGTCGGCGCCGGCGCCCTTCCCCGGGGGTCCGACGACGACGCGGCGCCCGCCTCGCGAGGGGTGGGCGTCGTTCGCCGTGCCGACGATCGGTTTGCCTGGGACCGCCGGGGCGACCCAGCTACGCCAGCCCCGCCTCGTGCACCGGATCGCCGGCGATGCGGCTGTGCCACATGATGCGCCGCTGGGTCATGTCCCAGGGTGTCGCCTGATGCATCAGGCAGCGATTGTCCCAGACCACCGCGTCGCCCGGCCGCCAGTCGTGGTGGTAGATGCGCGGCTTCTGGCAGGTGTGGTCGACCAGCGCCTGCAGGAAGCGCTCGGACTCGTCCTCGGCCATGCCGGGAATGTTGTGCGCGTGACGGCCGATCAGCAGCGATTTGCGGCCGGTCTCGGGATGCGTCTTGACCAGCGCGCGGCGCGGCACCGGGCCGTTGTGGAAGCCGTAGCCGTTGTATTCACCATCGGCCTTCTTCTGCGGCAGATGACCGAGCTTTCCCTGGCTGTAATACAGCGAGTGGAAGGCCGAGAGCCCCTCGAGTTTCGCCTTGGTCGCCGCGTCGAGCGCATCGTAGCCGGCGCGCAGATCGGCAAAGCCGGTGTGGCCGCCGATGGTCGGCACTTCCTCGGCGCTGAACACCGCGCCCTTGGCCTGCAGCGGCATGTAGGTGCTGTCGCAATGCCAGCCCATATTGCCCTTCAGCACCTTCATCACGTCGTCGTTGTCCTTCTCGACGCGCACGGTGCCGTCGGCCTTGACGTTGCTGATCGCCGCCATCTCGAACTCCAGCGGCCCGAAGCGCTTGGCGAAGGCGATCTGCTCGTCGCGCTTGAGGAACTGGCCAGGGAAGATCAGCAGGGCGTATCGCAGCCAGGCCTTGTAGAGCGTACCGAACTCCGCCTCGTCGAGGTCGGTGACCCTGGGTCCGCGCACCACGGCGCCGAAGGTGACGCCCTGGAGCGGTTCGAAGTCGAGAGCGCGTGCCATGCGTGGTCCTCCCTCGGATCGGCTATTCAACCTTGATGTTCGCGGTCTTGATCACCCTCGCCCACTTCTCGGTGGCCTCCGAGACGATCGTCGCGAATTCCTGCGGCGTGCCGCCCACCGGCGTGCCGCCCAGCTCGATGATCCGGCCCCTGATCCTGGGATCGGCGAGGGCAGCGTTGAGCTCCTTGTTGAGCAGGTCGATGATCGCGGCCGGGGTGCCCTTGGGCACGCTGATGCCAGCGAAGCCGCTGGCTTCGTAACCCGGCAGGACACTGCCCACGGTCGGCAAGTCGGGAAACACGTCCAATCGCGCGGCGGGCGTCACCGCGAGCGCGCGCAGCTTGCCGGCCTTGATGTGCTGGATCGCTTCCGATACCGGCGCGAAGATCAGCTGCACTTGGCCGGCGAGCAGGTCGACGACCGCGGGCGCGCCGCCGCGATACGGCACGTGGACCAGATTGACCCCGCTCATCATCTTGAACAGCTCGACCGTGATGTTCTGCGGCGTGCCGGCGCCGGCCGAGCCGTAGTTGATCTTGCCCGGGTTGGCCTTGGCGTAGGCGATCAGCTCGGGCAGCGTGTTGGCCGGCACCGACGGATGCACCACGACGACATAGGCCAGCCGCGCGAGGTAGATCACCGGCGCGAAGTCGCGGATGAAGTCGAAGCTGAGATTGGTGAACAGCGCGGGATTGATCGCGTGCGGCGTGACGACCTGCAGCAGCGTGTAGCCGTCCGCCGGCGCCTTGGCGACCACCTCGGTGCCGATGTTGCCGCTGGCGCCGGGCTTGTTCTCGACGATGAACTGCTGGCCCAGCCGCTGCGTCAGAAATTCGCTCATCAGACGCGCCATGATGTCGGTCGCCCCGCCGGCGGGAAAGCCGACGACGATGCGCGCCGTGCGCGACGGATAGGCCTGCGCCGACGCGACTCTCGATAGAGCCGGCACCGCGGCCGCGCCCGCGGCCAGGTGCACGAATGTGCGGCGGGGTAACTTCATGGCGCTTCCTCCACAGCCGGCGCCACATCGCGGACTTGCTGCCCGACTGGACGCGCTGCGGCGACAGTCTACACCCGTCGCATGAGATGGTGGAAGACGTCATCGCCCCCTCTCCCCGCGTGCGGGGAGAGGGAGGAAGAGCGTTATGCCGCTTGGCCGAGATCCTCGCCGGCGAGCGCGCGTTCGATCAGGCGCACGACGTTGTCGCGGCCGTAGAGCTTGATGAAGGCGCCCATGCGTGGGCCCTGCTCGGCGCCCAGCAGCACCTGGTAGAGCGTGCCGAACCAGTCGCGCAGCTTCTCCTTGGGGAAGTGGCGCTTGCCCGCCTCGTAGACCTCGTTCTGGATGTCCTCGGCGCTGGTGTCGTCGGTCAGGCGCTTCAGCGTGTCGCGCAGGTCGGCGAGCGCCGCGCGCTCCAGCTCGTTGGGCAGGCGGAACTTCTTGTTGGCCTTCACGAAGTCGACGTAGTAGCGCGCCGCGCGCGCGAGCAACGTGTCGAGATAGGGCGCGTTCTCCGGCGTGGCGCCCGGCACGTAGCGCCGCAGGTACTGCCAGAGCACGTCCTTGTCGTCGGTGTTGGCGACACCGGCGAGGTTCAGCAGCATGGCGAAGCTGACGCCGGCTGCGCGGTTGTCGGGCGCCTTGCCGTCGTGGATGTGCCAGGCGGGATTCTCCAGCGCCTTGGCCGGCTCCTCGCTCGGCAGCTTCTCGACCAGCGACAGATACTCGTCGACCGCGCGCGGGATGACGTCGAAGTACAGACGCTTCGCCCGACGCGGCTGCTGCTGCATGTAGAGCGCCAGCGATTCCGGCGGCGCGTAGGCCAGCCACTCCTCGACCGACAGGCCATTGCCCTTGGACTTGGAGATCTTCTTGCCCTCGTGGTCGAGGAAGAGCTCGTAGTTGAAGCCCTCCGGCGGCTTGCCGCCGAGGATGCGCACGATCTTGGCGCTGAGTTCGGCCGACGGGATCAAATCCTTGCCGTACATCTCGTAATCGACGCCCAGCGCGAACCAGCGGCCCGCCCAGTCGGCCTTCCACTGCAGCTTCACGTTGCCGCCGGTCACCGGCGTCTCGACCAGCGCGCCATCCTCGTCGCGATAGACGATGGTGCCGGCGGCCGCGTCGGTCTTCACGACAGGCGCCTGCAGCACGCGGCCGGTCTTGCGGCACACCGGCAGGAAGATCGAGTAGCTCTGCTGCCGCTCCTCGCCGAGTGTGGGCAGCATCACCGCCTGGATCTCGTCGTAGTGGTTCAGCATGGCGCGCAGCATCGGATCGAAGCGGCCGGACTTGTACCACTCGGTGCCCGACTGGAACTCGTATTCGAAGCCGAACGAATCGAGGAACGCCTTCAGCCGCGCGTTGTTGTGCGCGCCGAAGCTGTCATGCGTGCCGAAAGGATCGGGCACCGCGGTCAGCGGCTTGCCGAGATGGGCCGCCAGCATCTCGCGGTTGGGCACGTTGTCCGGCACCTTGCGGAAGCCGTCCATGTCGTCGGAGAAGGCGAACAGCTTGGTCGGAATATCCGACAGCCGCTTGAACGCGTTGCGCACCATGGTGGTGCGCGCCACCTCGCCGAAGGTGCCGATATGCGGCAGGCCCGAGGGGCCGTAGCCGGTCTCGAGCAGCACGTAGCCCTTGGCGGGGGTTTTCGACAGCTCGGGCCCACCCAGTCGCGCCACGATCTTGCGCGCCTCCTCGAAAGGCCACGCCCGCGCCTGTCCCGCCAGCTCCCGTTCGCTGCTCATAACGCCGCCGTCTATAGGATTTCGACCCGCCCACGTGCGGGTCGGGCAAACTAGGCGCCATGCGCCACAGCGTCAACGGCGGTCGCCGCCCTACTTCTTGCGGTGGATCGAGATCGTCTCGTCCTTGTCGACGGTCTCCGTCCGACCCTTCACACTGTCCGCCTTGGGCGTGCTCGCTGGGCCTTTCTGGGTCACGCCCTTGTTGCCGCCCGAGGCCGGGCCTTTGTTGTCGTCGCGCGCCAACACCGGCGCGGTCATCACTGCAAGGCCCAGCAGGACCGCTTTCAGGCCCAGACACGCTCGGGACGTCCACATGGCGAAGCCCTCCTCGGAAGCTTGGCTGCCGTCGCCAGTATACGCGACCGGCGCCGAGACCATCCCCTGTCGATCGGCCCGCCTGCGAGAAAAGTAACCGTCGCCATCCTGACGGCGCCCGGACCGAATATGCTACGCCTTGACCATGAGCACGACCGGTCCGGACCGCGCGACCTCGGTGGCGGGCGCGAGCCGCCGTCCGCCCGCGCTCGCGGTGACGGCGGGCGGCGCCTATTGGCTGTCGGCCGATGGCGAGATCGAGCGGCTGAGCCACGACGCCGCGGCGGCGCGTCTGGCGCTGGAGCGGCCGCTGGTCTGCCACGCGCCCGACGCCGGCGCGCGCCTGAGGTTGGCAGAGGTCGACGCCACCGACGTACTTGAGCTTTTCGCGTTCGTGCGGCCGGCGCGCTTCTGCCTGCCGACCATCCGCGGCCTCGCCGCGGCGCTCGACCTTGCGACGCCGGCGACGCCCGAGGACGACGTCGTCGCCCTGCCGCTGATCGCCGAGACGCTGCTCGACGAGCTGGCCGATGCGCGCCATCGCGAGCCCCCGGCGACCGCCGAGCTGGCACGGCGCATGGCGGCGGGCGGCTGGCCATGGGGCGCGGCGGTCTGCGCCGCGCTGGGCGTCGCCGTCGGCGACAGACCGCGCGGCTTCACCGGCCTCGATACCTGGAAGCACCTGCCGGCCTGGGAGGACGATCCGCCGGCGACACCGCCACGCAGCCTGCCGGTCGAGCCGCACGAGGCGCGCGCGCGTTTGGCCGACCTGGTCCATGCGGGCGCTGGCGCCACCGAGGTGCGACCAACGCAGAGCGACTACGCCTCGGCCGTGTCGCTCGCTTTCCTGCCGCGCGAACGCGAGAACGAACCGCGCGTCGTGCTGGCCGAGGCCGGCACCGGCACCGGCAAGACCCTGGGCTATGTCGCGCCGGCCTCGCTGTGGGCGGAGCGCAACGGCGCGCCGGTGTGGATCGCGACCTTCACGCGCAATCTGCAGCGCCAGATCGACGGCGAGCTCGACCGCCTGCATCCCGACGACGCCGCCAAGCGCGCGCGTGTCGTCGTGCGCAAGGGACGGGAGAACTATCTCTGCCTGCTGAACTACGAGGAGGCGGTGCAACGCACGCGCGGAACGCCACAGAACGCCGTCGGGCTCGGCCTGCTGGCGCGCTGGACGATGGCGACACGCGACGGCGACATGGTGGGCGGCGACCTGCCGGCCTGGCTCGGCGACCTGATCGGCCGCGCGCGGCTGTCGCGCCTGGCCGACCGGCGCGGCGAATGCGTCTATGCCGGCTGCGATCATTATCGGCGCTGCTTCGTTGAACGCACCATCCGCCGCGCGCGCCACGCCGACATCGTCATCGCCAACCACGCGCTGGTCATGATGCAGGCCGCCACCGGCGGGCTCGACGACAACACGCGACCGACGCGTTACGTCTTCGACGAGGGCCATCACCTGTTCGACGCGGCCGACTCGGCCTTCGCCGCCCATCTCACCGGCGTCGAGGGCTCCGACCTGCGGCGCTGGCTGCTGGGCGCCGAGGGGCGCGGCGGTCGCGCGCGCGGGCTGCAGCGGCGCGTCAACGAGCTGGCGGAAAGCGATCCCGCCACCTCACATGCGCTGCGCGCGCTGCTCGACGCGGCGCAGGCTCTGCCTTCGGCGGGTTGGCAGACCCGGCTGGCCGACGGCACGACGCAGGGCGATATCGAGGATTTCCTGGCGCTGGTGCGCCAGCAGGTGCTGGCGCGCGCGCCCAAGGACGACAATCCCTATCGCATCGAGTGCGACGTGCGGCCGGTGGCGACCGATCTGGTCGCGGCGGCGCGCGCCTGCGGCGAGGCGATCGAGGCCATGCTCAAGCCGGCGCTGGCGCTGATCGCCGCGCTGGCGCGCCAGCTCGACGAGGGCGCCGAGACGCTCGACACCTCGCAGCGCAACCGCATCGAGGGCATCACGCGCTCACTGCGCAATCGCTGCCAGTACGTGCTCGCGGCCTGGATCGGCATGCTCAAGAGCGTCGAGAGCGAGCCGCAGGAGGCCTTCGTCGACTGGTTCGCCATCGAGCGCATCGAGGGGCGCGAATACGACGTCGGCATGTACCGCCACTATGTCGATCCGACGCAGCCTTTCGCCGAGGCGGTGGTCAAGCCGGCGCATGGCGTGGTCATCACGTCGGCGACCTTGCGCGACTGGACCGGCGCCAACGATCCGCCACCCACGCCGACGATCGCCTCGGGCGCGCTGGAGGCGGCCGACTGGGACGCCGCAGAGGCACGCACCGGCGCGCGCCATCTCGCGGCGCCGGCGATCCGCGCCGCCGTCGCCTCGCCCTTCGACTACGCCGCCAACACGCGCGTATTGATCGTGCGCGACGTCGCGCGCGATTCGGTAGAGCAGGTCGCGGCGGCCTATCGCGCGCTGTTCCTCGCCGCCGATGGCGGCGGGCTCGGCCTGTTCACCGCGATCGGCCGGCTGCGCGCCGTGCATCGCCAGATCGCAGCGCCGCTCGAGGAGGCCGGCATCCCGCTCTACGCCCAGCATGTCGGCGGCATGGACGCCGCCACCCTGGTCGACATCTTCCGCGCCGAGGAGCGCTCCTGCCTGCTGGGCACGGATGCGGTGCGCGACGGCGTCGACGTGCCCGGCCGCTCGCTCAGGCTGATCGTGTTCGATCGCGTGCCGTGGCCGCGGCCAGATATTTTGCATCGCGCGCGCAAGGACGCCCATCGCGCGGCGGGGCATGGCGCCAACGCCTACGACGACATGCTGACACGCTTCCGGCTGAAGCAGGCTTTCGGCCGGCTGGTGCGCCGCGCCGACGATCGGGGTGTGTTCGTGATGCTCGACAACCGCCTGGCGTCACGCCTGCTGGCGGCGTTTCCCGCGGGCGTATCGATCAGCCGCGTCGGGCTGGCCGACGCGATCAAGGAGACCCGCGATTTCCTGAAAATGTCGCCCTAGTTGGGCATCTTCTTGGAGATCTCGCCGAAGGCTTTGTAGACCTCGTTGAAGTCCGTGTACTTGTGCGCCTCCTGCAGCGCCGGCGGCAGCGGGCCCACGTACTTGGCGTACATGACGGGGCCGTACTTCACGGCCGCGAAGGTGCAACCGAGGACGGCGGCCTTAACGAGCAGGCCCTTGAGGAAGCCAAATATCACGATTGTCTCTCCTCTCGAGTACGCCAGCGGCGCGGCCGCCTCTAGAATCACTTCAATAATATCCCCTAAATATATATATTTATTGCTATTTATCAAACAGAAATGCGGGCCGACGCGAATCGGCCCGCATTTCGGCAACCGGCCTCAGGGCTTCTTCAGCAGGTCGCGGATCTCGGTCAGCAGCTTCACGTCGGCCGGCACTTCCGGCGGCGGAGGCGGCGGGGGCGGCGCAGCTTCAGCTGCCGCCCTGGCCTTCATGCGGTTGATGCCCTTCACGATGAGGAAGAGGATCCAGGCGATGATCAGAAAGTTGATCGCCACGGTGATGAAGGCGCCATAGCCCAAGGTCGCACCGGCTTTCTGCGCCGCCTCGTAGGTCGTCGCCTTTGACGCCGCCTCGGTGAGGCCGAAGAAGTAGTTGTCGAAGTTGAGACCGCCCAGAAGGCGGCCGATGATCGGCATGAAGACGTCTTTGACGAGCGCCTCGACGATCTTGCCGAACGCCGCACCGATGATCACGCCGATGGCAAGATCTACGACATTGCCCTTGATCGCGAATTCGCGAAACTCTTTGAGCATCCTCATCCTGCCTCTTCTGCGCAGGTCGCGCCGGCGCCATCCTACGCCGCTCGGGCGAAAATCGAACAGGTCAAATATCTGACATCTTCCCGGGCACGGCGTAGATTGGTCGTTAGAAGCCGACGCGCAGCCACACCAGCATGGCCGAGACGGTGAACACGGAGAACGTCGTCGACAGCAGGATGGTGGCCGAGGTCTCCTCGACGAAAATGTCGTACTGCTTGGCGAGCACGAAGGCGTTCGAGGCCGTGGGCAGCGCGGCCATCAAGAGCGCGGCCTGGGCCCACACGGAATCCAGCGGCAGGAACCACGGCACGATCGCCAGCGCCAGCAGCGGTTGCAGCAGCACCTTGGCGATGGTCACGAGACCGACCTCGCGCAGATTGGCGCGGATCGCGGTGTCGGACAGGAACAGGCCGATGGCGAATAGCGCGCAGGGCGCGGCCGCCGCGCCGATCAGGTCGAGGAAGCGCTGCAGCGGCACCGGCGGCTTGACGCCCAGCGCCGAGACGACGCCGCCCAGGACGATCGCGATCAGCACCGGGCTGCGCGCTACCGCCGACAGCACGCGCCACGCGGTGCGCCAGACTCCCCGACCGCCCTGCAGGTCGGTCTCGACCAGCACCATCGCGAAGGTCAACAGGAAGGCGCCCAGGCAGGTCACCGCGGCGGCGGGCACGGCGCCCTGTGGACCCAGCGCATAGAGGCAGAGCGGGATGCCGACATAGCCGACATTGCCGTAGGCAGCGCTGAGCCCGTGCAGGCTCATATGCGCCAGCCTGGCGCGCGAGGCGAGGCGGGCCAGCAACATGCCGAGGGCGAAGACGATGACGATCACCAGGCCGAAGGCGGCGATGAACGGCAGGTTCAGCACCTCGGAGAGCCGCACATTGGCGATGGCGCTGAACAGCAGCGCCGGCAGCGCGAACCAGGTGACAAAGACGTTGAGCGCGCCCGAGCCGTCGCGGCCCAGCAGCCGGGCGCGGCCGGCGACGAAGCCGGTGGCGATCAGCGCGAAGAGCGGGAAGGCGACGGAAAAGACAACGGTCACGGCGTCGACGTATAGCGACGACGGCAGGCCTCGTCATGTCTGGCGCGACACCATGACCAGACATGAGGATATTGACGCATCCTTCTGATTTACAATATATTTCCGACACCCTCGTCAACGGCGACCAAACTGTCGGCGCCGTTCAAGAACCAACGGAGATCACCATGCGCCGCATCACCCTCGCGCTCGTGCTGGCGCTGGCCGCCGGCTCCTTCGCGACTGCCACCATCGCCGCGCCGACCGCGCCGCCTACGACAGGGCCGACGACGAAGCCGGCGCCGAAGCCGACCGCCCAGCAGCGTGCGCTGCGCGCCTGCGCCAAGATCAAGGACGAGCAGGCCAAGGCCGCATGCCAGCGCCGCGCGCAGGCGAAGCCGCCGCGCAAGGCCGCCAAGCGCCCGCCGCCGGCCGCGACGCCCCCCGCCGACAGCCAGAACTGAGCGCATTGCACGTCGGGCCACGGCGCATCACGATGCGCCGATGGACCCGCTGATCACCACCGCTGACCTCGCACGCCGGCTCGGCGAGCCCGCGCTGCGCATCTTCGACTGCACGACCTTCCTGCATCCCGAGCCCGGCGGGCGCATGCGCGTCGAGACCGGCCGCGCCGCCTATGGCGAGAAGGGCCACATTCCCGGCGCGGCGCTGATCGAGCTGCAACAGGATCTGTCCGATCCCGCGAGCACGCTGCGCTTCACCATGCCCGATGCGCCGGCGCTGGCGCGCATGGCCGGCGCCAAGGGCATCGGCGACAACAGCGAAGTCGTCCTCTACTGCAACGGCACGCAGTGGTGGGCGACGCGCGTGTGGTGGATGCTGCGCGCCATCGGCTTCGATCGCGCGCGCATCCTCGACGGCGGCTTCAAGAAGTGGACCGCCGAAGGTCGGCCGGTCGAGCACAAAACCAACACCTACGCACCCGCGACACTAACAGCGAAGCCACGCGCTGGCCTGCTGGTCGGCAAGGACGAGGTGCTGGCCGCGCTCGCTGACAGCAGCGCCATCGTGGTGAACTGCCTGACCGAAGAACAGCACCGAGGCACCGGCGGCGCGAACTACGGCCGGCCGGGCCACATCACCGGCAGCGTCAGCCTGCCGGCCGCCTCGCTATTCGCGGACGACGGCACGTTCAAGAACACCGACACGCTGCGCGCGATGTTCACCGATCGCGGCATCAAGGGCGGCAAGCGTGTCGTGGCGTATTGCGGGGGCGGCATCGCCGCGACCGGCGACGCCTTCGCGCTGGTGGCGCTGCTGGGCCACGACGACGTTGCGGTGTACGACGCATCCCTGCAGGAATGGGCGACCGATCCCAGCCTGCCGATGAGCGTGGGTTGAGAGGAAAGACCATGGCCGCCTATCTGATCGTCGAGATCGAGACCACGGACGCCGACTTGATGGCGGAGTATCGCAAGCACACGCCCGGACTCATCGCCAAGTTCGGCGGCAAGTTCATCGTGCGCGGCGGCGAGACCGAGACGCTCGAGGGCGGCTGGTCGCCGCCGCGCATGGTGGTGATCGAGTTCCCCGACATCGCGGCGGCGCGGCGCTTCTATCGCTCGGAGGAGTACAAGCCAGTGCTGGCGATGCGGCTGAAGGCCGGCAACAACCGCGCCGTGCTGGCCGACGGCGTGCCGCCGGCCTGACATGACCCGAGCGGACGGCGACGGGGCGAATCAAGCGGTCGCCGATCTCTACAACGCGCTGATGACCGGCGTGGTGCTGACCCTGGTCACGCGCCGCGGCGAAGAGGTCGCGCGCGAGTTCGTCTTCCGCCATTTCCGCCGCCAGCATCTCGAGAAGTTCAAGCCCGGCCTGATCAAGCTCGGCCTCGACAAGCTGCCGCATGCCGTCGCTTGCGCGCAGTACCACTACCTGTCGAACGCCGTGGGCGGCGTGAAGACCGAGTACGTCCGGGAGTCCGACCGCAAGGCCTGGGTGCGCTATCCGCCGCCGCGCTGGATCTGGCGCGGCACCGCGGTCTGCGCCGTGCCGCACGCGGTCAACGCCGCGATGCTGCACGGCTGGCATGGCCACAACGGCGTGTCGCTGGGCAATCCGCGTCTGGGCTTCGTCTGCACCGGCATGATCACGACAGGGGCGCCGGGCCTCGAAGGCTACTACCTCGAATACGACCGCGACATCACCGAGCGCGAACGCGTGCGCTTCGTCGAGGGCGAGACCATGCCGCGCTTCGACGTCGCGCAAGCGCCGACACTCGACGTCGCCAGCTGGCCGGCCGAGCGCCTGCACAAGGTCTATCGTTCCTACGCCATGGAGTACGTGCGCAGTCTGTTGCCGACCTTGCTCGAGCTGATCGGCGCCGAGGGCGTACGCGAAGAAGTCGGTCGCGCCGCGCGGCTCGTCGGCATGCAGTATTTCGACGAATGCGCCCGGCTTCTCGGCGGCGCGGCCGATAGCTTCGCCGCCTTCCTCGCCGCAATGCAGGCGGCACAGGGCGAGGACGTCACCCTCGACGGCGGGAGTGTTACTCAGCGTGGCTGGAAGCTGATGCGCGGTGTTGCGCTGGGGGATGACGATCGGGCGTTGGCCGCCTTCGACGCCTGGAACGAGTTATGGCGGGGCGCGCTCGCGGCCAGCGATCGGTTCCAGGCGCTGGAGACGCGCCGCGCGCGCGGCGGCGATGGCGACTGGACTATCGAGTGGCGCGTGCGAACCAGCGCTCGATGACCCGGCGATAGCCCTCGTGCAGCTTGAGCCCGTCGAGCTCGTCGGGCGCGAAGAGGCGCAACTCGCGGTGCTCCGAGCCGAGCGCCATGCGCGAAACGTCGACCACCCGGCAGCCATAGGCCAGGATGCGCACGAAGCGGCCCGGCAGGACCTCGTAGGGCCAGTCGTCAAGCTGGTCCTCGGCGGCGACCTCGACATTGGCCTCCTCGCGCGCCTCGCGCACGACGGCGGCCTCGTGGCTCTCGCCGGAATCCGGACGACCACCCGGCAGATCCCATTCATCGCGATCGTTGCGCAGCAACAGGACGCGACCATCGATCACGACGACGCCTTTGACCGATACGGGAATTGTCAAGACAGAGTACCTCCGCGCTGGAGTGACGAACCCACCCCGTCATCCCGAGCGCAGCGAGGGATCTAGGCCGACCCTGGATCCCTCGCTGCGCTCGGGACGACAGATGCGTCTGACTTGCCGCTCAATGCGCCGGCGCCATCGTACACAAAGACAAAGGGCCGGGGATCGCTCCCCGGCCCTTCCGTATCCGATCCGGATGGATCGACGACGGACTTAGAAGTCCATGTCGCCGCCCATGCCACCCATGCCGCCGCCACCCGGCATCGGCGGGCCCTTCTTCTCGGGCCGCTCGGCGATCATCGCCTCGGTGGTGATCAGCAGGCCGGCGACCGAAGCCGCGTCCTGCAGCGCCGTGCGCACGACCTTGGTCGGGTCGATGATGCCGGCCTTGATCATGTTGACGTACTCGCCCTTCTGCGCGTCGAAGCCGAAGTTGCTGTCCTTCGACTCGAGCAGCTTGCCGACGACCACGGAGCCATCCTCGCCGGCGTTGTCGACGATCTGCCGCACCGGCGCCTGCAGGGCGCGGCGGATGATGTCGACGCCCGCCTTCTGGTCGGCGTTCGCGGTGCGCAGCTTCTCGAGCGAGCGGGTGGCGTAGAGCAGGGCCGAGCCGCCGCCGGCGACGACACCCTCTTCCACCGCGGCGCGGGTCGCATGCATCGCGTCATCAACGCGATCCTTGCGCTCCTTGACCTCGATCTCGGTCGAGCCGCCGACCTTGATGACGGCGACGCCGCCGGCCAGCTTGGCGAGACGCTCCTGGAGCTTCTCCTTGTCGTAGTCCGAGGTGGTCTCCTCGATCTGCGCCTTGATCTGGGCGATGCGGCCCTCGATGTCCTTCTTCTTGCCGGCGCCGTCGACGATCGTGGTGTTCTCCTTCTGGATCAGCACCCGCTTCGCCTTGCCCAGCATGTCGAGCGTGACGTTCTCCAGCTTGATGCCGAGATCGTCGCTGATCAGCTGGCCGCCCGTGAGGATCGCCATGTCCTCGAGCATCGCCTTGCGGCGATCACCGAAGCCCGGCGCCTTCACGGCCGAGACCTTCAGGCCGCCGCGCAGCTTGTTGACGACCAGCGTGGCCAGCGCCTCGCCCTCGACGTCCTCGGCGACGATCAGCAGCGGCTTGCCCGACTGCACGACCGCCTCGAGCACCGGCAGCATCGCCTGCAGGCCCGAGAGCTTCTTCTCGAACAGCAGCAGGAACGGCGACTCGAGCTCGCAGGTCATCTTGTCGGCGTTGGTGATGAAGTACGGCGACAGGTAGCCGCGATCGAACTGCATGCCCTCGACGACGTCGAGCTCGGTGTCGAGGCTCTTGGCCTCTTCCACCGTGATCACGCCCTCGTTGCCGACCTTCTTCATCGCCTCGGCGATCATCTTGCCGATCGACTCCTCGCCATTGGCCGAGATCGTGCCGACCTGCGCCACCTCGTCGGAGGTGGTGATCTTCTTGGCGCGGCCCTTGATGTCCTCGACCGCCGCCTCGACCGCCAGGTCGATGCCGCGCTTCAGGTCCATCGGGTTCATGCCGGCGGCGACCAGCTTGGCGCCTTCGCGCACGATCGCCTGGGCCAGCACGGTCGCCGTCGTCGTGCCGTCGCCGGCCACGTCGTTGGTCTTCGAGGCCACTTCGCGCACCATCTGGGCGCCCATGTTCTCGAACTTGTCGGCGAGCTCGATCTCCTTGGCGACCGTCACACCGTCCTTGGTGATGCGCGGCGCGCCGAAGCTCTTGTCGAGCACGACGTTGCGGCCCTTCGGACCCAGCGTCACCTTCACCGCGTTGGCGAGAACGTCGACGCCGCGCAGCATGCGATCGCGCGCGTCACCCGAAAAACGTACGTCTTTGGCAGCCATTGTTCCCTCGTGGAATTCGGTTCAACAAAAAAAAGACCGCGCGCGATGGCGCGACGGTCTCAGGCGGCTTTCTTGGCGGCTTTGGCGGGCGCCTCGAGGATGCCCATGATGTCGCTCTCCTTCATGATCAGGAGATCGACGCCGTCGAGCTTCACCTCGGTGCCCGACCACTTGCCGAACAGGATGCGGTCGCCGACCTTGACGTCGAGCGGCACCAGCGTGCCCTTCTCGTCGCGCGCGCCCGGACCGACGGCGACGATCTCGCCTTCCATCGGCTTCTCCTTGGCGGTGTCGGGGATGATGATGCCGCCCTTGGTCTTCTCTTCTTCCGCGACGCGCTTCACCACGACGCGGTCATGCAGCGGACGAAAGCTCATGAACTCCCTCCTCCTTGGGTCAAAATGAGGCCCCTCTCCGGGCCGGGAAATAAGATTGCTGTTAGCACTCCCGAATCATGAGTGCCAATCGCGCGCGGGATGTAGGGGTTTGCCTCGATTTAGTCAAGGATCAGCAGCAATCCCGCCGCGTGGCTGCTAATGCTTTGATTTATTTAATGAAATCCATTGCGTTGGCACGCGTCTCGCGAGACCATCGATGTCCCTCGACGTTTGAAACCACCCAAAAAAGGGGTTCAGGATGTCTGGCGCCCTGGAGAAGCAGCTTCGCGACTATCGGCTGACGACGGCGGAAATCCTCTATTTTCTGCCTGACCATCAGAACCTGCTGCAGACCTTCATCTGGCAGGATCTCGATGTCGCGCCGAAATATCCCGTTCTGACGAAGTTCCTGACCTTCTGGCAGACGAACCTCGACGGCAAGCTGCATCGCGTGCGAGTCGCCAGCGCCGGCCTGATCCAGCCGGCCGAGTTCCGTTTCGCCCAGATGCTGGCGACGGTGCACTGACGCGCGGCAAGGCGGCGGTTCAGCGGTTGAGCTGCCAGACCTGCATGCTCAGTACCGCCAGGAAGCCGACCCAGGCGAGATAGGGCGCGAGCAGCCAGGCGGCGAGCCTGGAGTGCCGACGGAAGGCGCTGATGGTGGCGCCGATGGCGACGATCAACACCAGCATCAGGACCACGGCCAGATCGATACGATGGGCGCTGAAGAACAGCGGCATCCACATCGCGTTGAGCGTGAGCTGGGTCCACCACAGCAGCTGGGCCGAGCCGGTGCGGTGCCAAGGCGCGCTGCGCCAGACCAGCCAGACCGACATCGCCATGGCGACGTACATCGCCATCCAGATTGATGGGAGGATCCAGCCAGGCGGCATGGCGACCGGCTTGTTCAGGCTGTTCCACCAGGTCGGATCGTGCGCTGGCGAATAGAACGCGCCGATCCCGCACACCAGGGTCACCGCGACCAGAAACCCGAGAAACATCGCCACACGCCGCACGGCAGTGGGCGGCAAATAGCGCTCAACGTCGTCGGAGAGGAGGCGCACCGTCGGGCTTTCTGGAAAACTACTTCAAGATTTTCTTTTAACCTACTCTACCATCGATAATTTGTCATCCTCGATGTCAAGACGCGTCGGCGTACTCCCGGCGCGTGCGGGCGATCAGGCCGGCGACGGCGGGGATATCGGCAACGCCCGACACCGAATGGCCAGCGCTCCAGATGTCCTTCCATCGCCGGGCACCCCGCTCGCGCGCCTCGCTGTTGATGTCCTTGGCGACATCGATGCCGCCGCGCGCCGGCAGGTTGTCGGGATCGGCGCCGGCGGCGACGATCGAGGGCCTGAGCATGTTGGTCTCGAGCCCGGTGAAGGCGCGGGTCAGCAGCACGTCGTCGAGTCGCGACGACACCAGCATCTCCTTGTAGGCGTCCTTCGCCATGCTCTCGCGCGTGGCGATGAACTTGGTGCCCATATAGGCGAGGTCGCAGCCGAGCACCTGCGCGGCACGCAGCGCGCGGCCGTCGGCGATGCCGCCGGCCAGCACCAGCGGCCCGTTCCAGATCGAGCGCACGGCGCGGACGAAGGCGAAGGGATTGGCCCAGCCGGTCTGCCCGCCGGCGCCGGCCGTGAGCAGCACCAGCCCGTCGCTGCCGATCGCGATCGCCTTCTCGGCATGGCGCATCGAGGCGACATCGGTGAAGACGCGGCAGCCGATGTCGTGCAGCGGCGCGATCACATTCTCCGGGCTGCCGACGCTGGCGATCACCAGCTCGACACGATGGCGCAGCAGCACGGCGAGGTCGTCGGCGAGCCGCGTGTTGGAGCGGTGCACGATCAGGTTGGGACAGATCGGCGCCAGGCGCTTGCCGGCACGCTGCTCGGCCTCCTCGACGCGACGGCGCATCGCCGTCATCCACGCGTCGAGTTCCTCGACCGTACGCGCGTTGGCGGTCGGAAACGAGCCCACGACGCCTTCGACGCAGGCGGCGACCACCAACTCGACACCGGAGACCAGGAACATCGGCGCCGCGATCAGCGGCAACGACAGGCGGGAGGAGAGACCGGCGGGCAGCGACATGCCGGCACGCTAGCCGAACGCGGCCATCGACGTCTCGCCGGCTTTTCGCCTGACGAAGAGGCGATATCGATGGGCGCGGCGCGCAAAGTTCTTTTGTCCAATGGCCTGAGCGGTTAGCGTCGCCGCCTCACCAGAGGGAATCACGATGGCCAGGACGGGTTTGCGGACAACGGTCGGCACCAAGGCACCGAAGATCGGCACCTTCATTTTCGAGTTCGCCGTTCCAGGCATCGGCCAGGCCCTGGGCGCCGCCGGCGCTGAATTCGTCGTGATCGACATGGAGCATAGCGGCTTCGGCTTCGACACCGTGCGCGCCGCCATCAAGTACGTCCAGGCCGGCAACCTGCCGGTCATCGTGCGCGCGCCGTCCAAGGCCTACGACCACATCGCGCGCATCATGGATATCGGCGCCGACGGCGTGATGGTGCCGATGGTGTCCTCGGTCGAGCAGGCCCGCTCGGTGCTCGACGCGGTGAAGTACTTCCCCCAGGGCAAGCGCGGCGTGGCGCTGGGTCTGGCGATGGATCGTTACAGCATGAGCGGCGCCTCGCTCGCCGAACGCTTCGCCGCACAGAACGACCGTACGATCGTCATGCTGCAGATCGAGGATCCGGCCGGCGCGGAGTGCGCGGGTCAGATGGCGGCGATGGACGGTGTCGACGTGCTGTGGGTCGGCCACAACGATCTGTCGGTCGCCATGGGCATCCCCGGCGCCTTCGACGACCAACGTTTCCAGGCGCATGAGGGCGCGACCATCGAGGCCTGCCGCAAGCACGGCAAGTCCGCCGGCCGCCTGGCGCGCGACGCCGAGGAAGCCGCCCGCTTCGTGGCGCGCGGCTACGATTTCATCTCGATCGCCACCGATGTCGGCCTGCTGCAGCAGGCGATGGCCTCCGGCATCGCCCGCGTGCGCCGCGGTTAGAAGCACCTCTTGCTCCCTCTCCCCGCTCACGGGGAGAGGGAGCAAGACGCTCAAGGCTTCAGTTCGATCTCGATGAAGACGTACTCGTGGGGATTGGGGTTGATCACGTCGTGCTCGACGCCGATGGCGCGTGTGTACGACACGCCCTTCCTCATGTCGGACTCGACGTACTGCGCGCCGGTCCATACGCCGAGCTTGCCGTCGACCAGCGGCACGACGATGTAGTCGTGCCCGTGGCGATGCCAGCCGGTGCGCGAGCCCGGCGGCATGCGCCACTCCCAGACGATGGCGCGGTCGGTCTCGAGCTGCTTGGTGCCCGTGGCCATCGGCCTCGATTTGTCCTCGTCGCGCTCCGCCATCGTCTCGCCCTCGCTGTCGCGCTCACCCTAGCATGAGCGGAACGCGTATGGCGTTCGACGGCGATTCGTGCATATACACACATTAGTCCCGCCATCGAGTCCCGCATGCCCGATTCCGCCTCCATCCCGCGCGTGCCGCCCGCGCCGCATCCGCTGCTCTCGGCGCCGCCGGTGCCGACCATCGCGCGGCTGGCGCTGCCGACCACGGCGGTGATGATCGCGCAATCCGGCGTCAGCATCGCCGAGACCTGGGTGATCGGAAAGCTCGGCACCGAGGCGCTCGCCGGCTTCGCGCTGGTCTTCCCGCTGCTGATGCTGATGACCATGATGGCCGCCGGCGGCATCGGCGGCGGCATCGCCTCGGCGATCGCGCGCGCCGCGGGCGGCGGGCGCACCGCCGACGCGCGCGCGCTGGTCGTGCACGCGCTGATCGTCGCGCTGGGCTTCGCGCTGCTGTTCACCCTGGGCATGCGCGTCTTCGGCGCCGACATCTACCGCCTGCTCGGCAGCCTGCGCGGCGGTTCGGCCACCGGCGGCGATCCGGCCCGCGTGCTGGCTTTCGCCCTGACCTATTCCGACACGGTCTTCGCCGGCGCCGCCGCCCACTGGGCGATGTTCGCGCTGTCGGCGATCCTCAGGGGCGCCGGCGACGCCGCCCTGCCCGGCAAGGCGATGCTGCTGAGCTCGCTGCTGCAGATTCCGCTGACCTACGTGCTCGCATTGGGCATTGGCGGCTGGGACGGCATGGGCATCGCCGGCGCCGCTGTCTCCTCGATCCTCACCGCGCTGCTCGCCGCAGGGCTGATGCTTGTCGCGTTGCGCCGCGGCGCTGCCGGCGTCGCGCTCGATCTGCGCGGCGTCTCGCTGCGGGGCGCGCTGTTCGCGCCGATCCTGCGTGTCGGCCTGATCTCCTCGATCTCGGCGCTGACCGCCAACCTCGCCACCATCCTGGTCACCCTCATGGTCGCCGGCTTCGGCGTGGCGGCGCTGGCTGGCTACGGCGTCGGCTCGCGGCTGGAGTTCATGCTGGTGCCGCTGGCCTTCGGCATCGGCTCGGCGCTCACCACCCTGGTCGGCATCGCCGTCGGCGCCGGCCAGTGGCAGCGCGCGGTGCGCGTCGCCATCATCGGTTCGTTGATGGCCGCGGCGCTGACCGGCACCGTGGGCGTGCTCGCGGCGATCTTCCCGCAGGGCTGGATGTCGATCTTCAGCGCCGATCCACTGGTGCAGCAGACCGGCGTGACCTACCTGACGCGCGCCGCCCCATTCTACGCCTTCTTCGGCCTGGGCATGGCGCTGAACTTCGCCTCGCAGGGCGCCGGCCGGCAGGGCGTGCCGTTGGCTATCGCCCTCGTGCGTCTGGCGCTGGTGGCCGGCGGCGGCTGGCTCGCGGTGCATGTCTGGGGCCTGGGCGAACGCGGCCTGTTCTGGGCCGTGGCCCTCTCCATCGTTGTCTTCGGCCTGGCCAATCTCGTGGCACTGATCGTCAGACCCTGGCGCGGACGCTAGAGCGCGCCGCGCCGGCGCCGCGGGATGAAAGGCACCATCAGCAGCGCCAGCACGAAGGTGGCGCCCACCGCCAGCCAGGCCTCGTTGAACGACAGGGTCATCGCCGCGCGTTCGACCAGCGGACGCACAGTCTCCTGCGTCCCGACGTCGACGGCTCCGATCGGCACGCCGGTGAAGCGCTCCAGCGGCAGGCCGACGAAGCGCGCGGCCTCGCGGTCGCCAGCCATCAGGCGTTCGGCCAGCCGCGCGCCATGCAGCGGCGCGCGCTGCTCGAGGATGGTGTCGATCAGCGCGATGCCGATGGCGCCGCCCAGCACGCGCGTCAGGTTGAACACGCCGCTGGCTTCGGCCGATTCAGCGTCGTTCCAGCCATCGAGCGCCAGTCGCGTGATCGGCAGCAGGCAGAGCAGCATGGCCACGCCGCGCAGCACCTGCGGCCAGAACAGCTCGTCGAAGCCCGCGCGCGGCGTGGTGAAGCCATTGGCGATCAGGCCCGCCGCGAACAGCGCGAAGCCGAAGGCGGTCAGGCCGCGGGCGTCGAGGCGAGGCTCGATCCACGCGGCAAGCGGCGCCACCAGCAGCTGCACGGCGCCGGTCACGGCCATGACCGTGCCGATCTCCAGCGGCCCCATATCGCGCACCAGGCCGAGGAATACCGCGAGCAGGTAGGTGGCGCCGTACAGGCCAACGCCGAGGACGAAGTTCAGGCCGCAGCCCAACGAGAAGGCGCGATCGCCGAAACGGCGCAGGTCGACCAGCGGATGCGCGCGCGTCAGGCAGAGCCAGAGGCCGGCCGCCGCCGCCAGCGGACAGACGACATAGAGCGCGACCACGACCGGGCCGCGCCAGCCGTCGCGCGGGCCGGTCTTCAGCAGCAGTTCCAGACCGCCGAGAAAGATCGCCGCGCACAGCACGGTCGACACGCTGATGCGCCACAGCGTCGGCCAGTCCGGCTTCGCGCCGCGCACGAAGAGCGCCACCAGCGCCACGACGATCAGCCCGGGCGGCAGGTTGATCAGGAACATCCAGTGCCACGACGCGGTCTCGGTCAACCAGCCGCCCAGCGCCGGGCCGATGGTCGGCGCGATCATCGCGAAGCTGCCGGCGATGGTCGCCACCTTGGTGTGATGCGCGGGCGGAAAGAGCGTGAAGCCGGCGGTGAACACGCCGGGGATCAGCAGGCCACCGAACAGGCCCTGCACGGTCCGCAAGGCGATCAGCGTCGCGAAGTCGCCGGCCAAGGCGCAGCCGACGCTGCTGACGGTGAAGCCCATGGTCGCGCCGGCCATCAGCCAGCGAAGCCCGAACGCGCGCGTCAGCCAGCCCGACAGCGGAATGGCGACCACCTCGGCCACGAGATAGGCGGTCTGGATCCAGCTCAGATCGTCATGCGCGATGCCGAGCGCGCCGCCGATGGCGGTGAGCGAGCTGGCGACGATCTGGATATCGAGGATCGCCATGAACATGGCGACGCACATCGCCAGGAAGCCGATCCACGTGCCGACACCGACGCGCGCCGTCGCTTCAGGCACCCGCCCGCTCCCGCCGTGCCCGCAGCGCCTCATCCTCAATGCGGATGCGCCACCACAGCAGCGCCGCGTTGAGGATCGAGAAAACGATGGCGACGCCAACCTGCCCGAACACCAGCGGCAGAACCGCGATCTCGCCGACGACCACGGCGTAATTGGGATGGCGCAGGAAGCGATAGGGCCCGCCGCGCACCAGCGGCGCGCCCGGCAAGGTGACGATGCGCGTCGTCCAGTACGGACCCAGGGTGGCGATCACCCACAGCCTCAGCGCCTGCAGGACGACGAGCACCACCAGCGCCGGCCAATGGATCGGCGGCGACGGCGGCAGCATCGCCACGATCGCCACCAGCCACGATCCGTGCAGCAGCACGAACAGCGGATAGTGGGCGCGGCCGACCTCGACCGCGCCTTTCGCCAGGAGCGCGCGGGTGTTGCGCCGCGCGTACGCCAGCTCGCCCAGCCGCTGCGCCGCCACCAGGCCGATGATGATCAACGCTGCGATCATCGGCCGTCGAGCATCAGGAAGCTGGCCGAGAAGCCCGGCCCCAGCGCGCTCAGCAGCGTGCTTTGCGTGGCCAGCCTCGCCTTCATGCGTTGCAGCACGAAGAGGGCGGTGGCCGCCGACATGTTGCCGTAGTCGCGCAGGGTGGCGCGGCTGTCCTCGAGCGAACCGCGCTGCAGCTCCAGCGAATCCTCGAGCGCGTCGAGCACCTTCGCGCCGCCGGGATGGCAGGCGAAGCCATCGACCGACGATATGCAGCGATCGTTGCGCGCGAGGTAGTCGTCGAAGACGACGCGCAGGCCGTTCTCGATCAGGCCAGGAATGCTCTGCGCGAAGATCGCCTTCAGCCCATCGTCACGCACGTCCCAGCCCATGATGCCCAGCGAATCCGGCCAGGTGTGCTCGCCGGCTGGCCCGAAGGCCGGACCGTCGCCGTCGCTCGACACGATGGCGCCGGCCGCGCCGTCGCCGAACAGCGCGGTGGCGACGATGTTGCTGCGATCGAAATCGTCGCGCCGGAAGGTCAGCGCGCAGAGCTCGACGACCAGGAACAGCACGCGCGAACCGGGCGTCGCGCGCGCCAGGTCGACGGCGCGGGCCAGGCCGGTGACGCCGCCGGCGCAGCCCAGGCCGAAGATCGGCAGGCGGCGGATGTCGCGGCGCAGGCCCAGCCGTTCGATCAGCAGCGCGTCGAGGCTGGGCGTGGCGATGCCGGTGGTCGAGGCGACGACGATGGCGTCGAGGTCCTCGCGCCGCAGCCCGGCCTCGTCGAGGCAGTCGAGCGTGATGCGCTCCAGCAACGCCACGGCGTTGTCGATGAACAGCCGCGTGCGCTCCGCCCAGCCATGCGTTCGCTCGTACCATTCGATCGGCACGCAGGAATAGCGCCGCTCGATGCCGGCATTGCCGAACACCGGCAGCAGCTTCTCGACATCGAGACGGCCGCCCAGCGCGTGCGCCACGCGCGCGCAGACCGCGCGCTGGTCGAGCGTGTAAGGCGGAACGGCCGTGCTCAACGCGAGCAGGCGTGGACGTTCGGACATGGACTACTCTCCCGACGACGGCGCCGATCCCACCAGTATCATCGTCGGGTGCCAGCGGCTGTGCCCCGGGACACTACACGATTTGGCGGGAGGCGTTTCGGCGCGCCTGCAGTTGGCGATTGAGCGCGCGCAAATGTGGCGTCGCGGCGGCGGCGGCTTTGGCCTCGATGGCGCGATAGTGCGTGACAAGGGCGCGGCCGAACGGCGTCAGCGCGGCGCCGCCGCCGCCATCGCCGCCGGCGCGCTTCTCGACCACCGGCTTGCGGAAGCAGCGGTTGACCTCGTCGATCAGCAACCAGGCGCGACGATACGACATTCCCATGTCGCGGCCGGCGGCGGCGATCGAGCCGCTGGAGTCGATCAGCTCCAGCAGCCGGATCTTTCCCGGACCCACCGCGTCCTGCCCGCCGAACTCGATGCGCAGATTGAGCGTCGCCATCGCGCGATTAGACGCCGAACGCGCCCTCAAGCCAAGCCGGCGGCGCTTGCGTCGCCGCGCGACGGCGTGCGATATATTCGCGCGGATATAACGATATTCGCGCGGATATAACGGCTGGCGGAGTCGTAGCATGCGCTTGGCGTGGGGTCTGGGTCTCGCGGTGAGTCTGTCGCTCACTGTAGCGATTCCGGCTGCGGCGCAGGAAATCCGCGTGCTGGCGGCGGCCAGCCTGTCGAACGTGCTCGACGGGCTATGCGCGGCCTGGTTCGCCAAGGGCGAGCCTCGATGCGTTGCGGTCTACGCCGCTTCCTCGGCGCTGGCGCGCCAGATCGAGAACGGCGCGCCGGGCGATGTGTTCATCTCCGCCGACGAGCCCTGGATGAAGCACGTCGTCGACAGGAAAGTGGTCAGGCCGGAGACTCAACGCGCGCTCGCCACCAACCTGCTGGCGATCATCGCGCCGGCCGGCAGCAAGGTCGCGCTCGCACCGGCGCCGAACTTCCCGATTGCCGCCGCGCTGGGCGAAGGCCGGCTGTCCTTGGCCGACCCCGACTCGGTGCCCGCCGGCCGCTACGCCAAGGCGGCGCTCCAGCATTTCGGCGTCTGGGAGCAGGTGTCGGGCAAGATCGCGCGGGCGGAGAACGCGCGCGACGCGCTGGCCTTCGTGGCGCGCGGCGTGGCGCCGCTGGGCATCGTCTACGGCACCGACGCCAGGGTCGAGCCGAAGGTCCGCGTCGTCGCCAGCTTCCCCGTCGGCAGCCACCCGCCGGTGGTCTATCCCATGGCCGTGACCGCCAACGCCAGGAGCCCGCGCGCCCAGGCCTTCCTCGATTTCCTGCTGAGCCCGCCATCGCAAGCGGCGCTCCAGGAGGCGGGCTTCGGCCCGCCACCGAAGTAACGGCGCGGCATGCTCCTGTCGCCCGAGGAAGTCGGCATTCTCCTGCTGAGCGTGAAGGTCGCGGCGTGGAGCGTCGCGATCAGTCTCGCGCCGGCGATCGCGGTGGGCTGGGCGCTGGCGCGTTACAGCTTCCCGGGCAAGGCGGCGATCGACGCCATCTTGCATCTGCCGCTTGTGCTGCCGCCGGTGGTCGTGGGCTATGTGCTGCTGATCCTGTTCGCGCCCAAAGGTCCGTTGGGCGCGCCGCTGCGCGACTGGTTCGGCATCGACTTCGCGTTTTCCTGGCGCGGCGCGGTGCTGGCGGCGGCCGTCATGGGCTTTCCGCTGATGACGCAGGCGATCCGACTCTCGGCCCAGACCGTCGACCGCAAGCTCGAGCAAGCCGCGCGCACCCTGGGCGCGCCGCCCTGGCAGGTCTTCCTCACCATCACCCTGCCGCTGATGGCGCCGGGCGTGCTGGCCGGCACCGTGCTCAGCTTCGCGCGCTCGCTGGGCGAGTTCGGCGCCACCATCACCTTCGTCTCCAGCATCCCCGGCGAGACGCGCACCCTGCCGCTGGCGATCTACGCCTACACGCAGGTGCCCGGCGGCGACGGCCCAGCGCTGCGCCTGACCCTGATCTCCGTCGCCGTCGCGCTGGCGGCGCTGGCCGGCGCGGAACTCCTCAATCGCGCCTTGGCACGCCGCGTCGGAGCGCCGGCGTGATCGAGGTCGATATCGCGCTGAACCTCGACGGCTTCGATCTCGCCGCCGCCTTCGACGTACCTGACGGCAGCGTCACGGCGCTGTTCGGCCGCTCGGGCTCGGGCAAGTCAACGATCATCGATTGCGTCGCCGGCCTGCGCCGCCCCGATCGCGGCCGCGTCGTCGTCGCGGGCGAGACGCTGTTCGATGGCACCATCAACGTGCCGCCCGAGCGACGCCATCTAGGCTATGTGTTCCAGGACGCGCGCCTGTTCCCGCATCTGAGCGTCGAGACCAATTTGCGCTACGGCGAGCGCCGGGCGCGCACCGACCGGCGGATCGCCACCTTCGACGATGTCGTGACCTTGCTGGGCATCGGCCATCTGCTGGCGCGCCGGCCCGGCACGCTCTCGGGCGGCGAGCGCCAGCGTGTCGCCATCGGCCGCGCCTTGCTCGCGCAGCCGCGCGCGCTGTTGATGGACGAGCCGCTGGCGGCGCTCGATCGCGAACGCAAGGCCGAGGTGCTGCCCTATATCGAGCGCCTGCGCGACCGTTTCGGCCTGCCGATCCTCTATGTCAGCCACGCCGTCGAGGAGGTCGTGCGCCTGGCGCGGACGGTCGTGCGCATCGAGCATGGCCGCATCACCGGCATCGGGCCGGTCGAGGAGATGCTGAGCGGCGGCGCCATTGGCGACGAGCATGGCCCGGCCACGGTGCTGCGCGCCATCGTGAAGCGGCACGACGCCCGCTTCGGATTGACGGCGCTGGAGGTCGGCGCCGGCCGCGAGCTGGTGACGCCGGCGGTCGAGCGGCCGATCGGCGGCGAGGTGCGCGTGCGCATCCTGGCGCGCGACGTGTCGCTGGCGCTCGAGCGGCCCACGGGTATCAGCATCCAGAACAGGCTCGAGGCGAGCGTCGCGGAGATCACGCGACCCAGCCCGTTCATCGTCGACGTGCGGCTCGATATCGGCGCGCCGCTATGGTCGCGCGTCAGCGCCAAGGCGGCGGAGGAACTCGCGCTCGCACCGGGCAAGCGCGTGGTCGCGTTGATCAAGACCGTGGCGTTGGAGCGCGAATAGCGCGCGATCCGCGAGAACTCTGTCATCCCTCGCTGCGCTCGGGATGACAGCGGAGGCTATTCAGCTCAGCGCGCCGGCAGCCTGAGGTCGGCGACGGCGGCGCCGAACGAAGCCTGGGGCCGCGACGCCCTCACGCCGAGCCACGCCTCGCGTTCGGCGACGCAGGGCAACAGATTCTGGAACAGCTGGCGCCAGGTGGTGGCACCCGAATCGTAAGCGCCGATCAGGCAGCGGTCGAAGGCGCCGTGGCGCTCGTCCAGCTTCGCGGCGTAGGTCACGCGGCCGCGCGCGGCGGCGGCGATGATGATGCGGTTGGGCCGCTCCAGCTGCGCGGTGATGAACGAGCCGGTCTCGCAGCCCGACAGCACCAATACCGTCGGCCGATCGCCGCAGGCCAGGGTCGCCAGCCGATCGATGTCGGCGAGCGAGGCCTTGCGACCGTTGGGCTCGTCCACCAAGCGCAGCGTGCCCTGCTCGCCATGCGAGCTGAAATAGAGCAGGCAGGCCTCGCTGTCGCGCGTGCCCAGGGCGGAGAGCGACTGGCGCAGGCTGGAGAGCCGCGCCGGTGGCCGGGCGCCGCCATCGGGCGCCGTCAGCGAGGCGGTGTGCAGGGCGACGCGCGTGACGCCCGCGCCGCGCAGACGGCCGGCGATATCCTCGGCGGCGAAATCGTAGATCGGCCGGTCGGCAGCGCCGCCGACGACCAGCGCCTTCCAATCGGCGACCGCGATCGCCGGTAGCCCTGAAGTGACCAGCGCTGGCGGAACGGGGGCCGAACCATGCCCCCCCGAATCGTGCGGCACGCAAGCCGCCACGGCCGCGGCGATCAGCCCGACCACGCTCCAACGGACGGCCGTTTCCGCCGTGCCGCGCATGACGTCCCCCCGTCAATGCTTCCCCGCCGATATGATCCGGGAACCACATTGGCGGCACAAACGAGGAGTCTTGAAGCCGAGCAACGCTCGAAAGGTCAAGAAAATCAGAACCTTATCCACAGTTTCACGGCACACAGGACGGACTTATCCGCATCAGCTCTGAAACGACTCTAAGATGAGGTCGCCTCATGCGCGCCTCCCTTGACTCATCTTCGGCCCGGGTGCATCACCCGGCCCCGCCGCGACCCGGTCTGGAATGACCGTCAGCGCTGGGGAAGGTCACGGCCAGGAGTTCGTTCGCGACATGGAGAAGACCCCAGGCGGTCCCCCTGCGACGGATCCGGCGAACGGTAACGGGCATCGCCCGACCGACGCCTTCGCCGACAACGTCCGCCCCTCCCTGCTGGCAGACGAGACCCTTCAGCACGAGCAAGGCGACCACGGCGACGACCCGCATCACCCCAAGGGACCGGTCGGCGTGCTGGCGCTGGGGGCGCTGGGCGTGGTTTTCGGCGATATCGGCACCAGCCCGATCTACACCATGCGCGAGATCTTCGCGCATGCCGGCGAGGCCGGCACGGGCGAGGCCGCCGTGCTCGGCGCGCTGTCGCTGGTGTTTTGGGCGCTCATCCTCACCGTCAGCGTCAAATACCTCGTGCTCATCCTGCGCGCCGACAACAAGGGCGAGGGCGGCGTGCTGGCGCTGGCGCGCCTGGCCGGCAACGCCCTGCCGCCCGGCGCCGTCGGCCGGCGCGGGCTGATCATGCTGCTGTCGATAGTCGGACTGGCGCTGTTCTTCGGCGACGCGCTGATCACGCCGGCGATCTCCGTGCTCGGCGCCATCGAGGGCCTGCAAAAGGTCGAGCCCGGCTTCAAGCCCTTCATCGTGCCGGTGACGGTTGGCATCCTCACAGCGCTGTTCTTCTTTCAGTCGCGCGGCACGGGACGCGTCGGCCGGTTGTTCGGCCCTGTCATGATGGTGTGGTTTATCGTGCTCGCCACGACAGGCCTGTGGCAGATCACGACCTATCCCAGCGTGCTGGCGGCGATCAATCCGCGACACGGCATCGCCTTCATGTCGGTGCTGGGCTGGAAAACCTTCGTCGTGCTGGGCGCCGTGATCCTGGCGGTGACCGGCGGCGAGGCGCTCTACGCCGATATGGGCCATTTCGGCCGCAAGCCGATCCGGTTGGCCTGGTTCGGCCTCGTGCTGCCGGCGCTGGTGCTGAACTATTTCGGCCAGGGCGCGCTCCTGCTGCGCGAGCCGGGCACGCACGAGCATCTGTTCTTCGAGATGGTGCCGCACTGGGCGCTGATCCCGATGATCGTGCTGTCGACGGCGGCGGCGATCATCGCCTCGCAGGCCACCATCTCGGGCGTCTTCTCGCTCAGCCAGCAGGCGATCCAGCTCGGCCTGCTGCCGCGCATGACCATCCTGCACACCTCGGAGACGGCGATCGGCCAGATCTACGTGCCGCGGATGAACTGGCTGCAGATGATCGGCGTCATCACCCTGGTCGTCACCTTCGGCTCCTCGAGCGATCTCGCCGCCGCCTACGGCATTGCCGTCACCGGCGCGATGTCCATCGACACCATCCTCGCCTGCGTCGTCGCCATCCTGATCTGGCGCTGGCATCCGCTGCTGGCGATCGGCGCCTTCGGCGGGCTGCTGCTGATCGACCTGGCGCTCTTCTCCTCGACGGTGCTGAAGATTCCGGAAGGCGCCTGGTTCCCGTTGGCGATGGCGGTAATCTCCTGGTACCTGATCTCGTCCTGGCGGCGCGGCCGCGCGCTGCTCTACGAGCAGCTGCAGGGCAGCTCGCTGCCGATCGAGCAGTTCCTCGAGCGCATGGAGCGCGCGCCGCTGCGCGTGGCCGGCACGGCGGTGTTCATGACCGGCGACGTCGCCACCGTGCCGCTCGCCCTGCTGCACAACCTCAAGCACAACAAGGTCATGCACGAGCGCGTCATCCTGATGCACGTGCTGACCATGGACATACCCCGAGTCGCCGAGACGCGGCGCGTCGAGGTGCGGCGCCTGGGCAAGGGCTTCCACACCGTGGTGGCGCGCTACGGCTTCATGGAGCAGCCCGACGTGCCGGCGGCGCTCGCACGCTGTCGCCTGCACGGTCTGCCCTACGACGAGATGCAGACCTCGTTCTTCCTCGGCCGCGAGACGCTGGTGCCCTCGGCCAAGTCGCCGCTGGGCCGGGCGCGACAGAGCATCTTCATCGCGCTCTCGACCACGGCGGCGGCGACCAAGATCTTCTTCCGCATTCCCCCCAACCGGGCGGTGGAGCTAGGCGCACAAGTCGAGGTTTGACCCTATATCAAGGCAAGACATGCTTGTTTGAACCCCCGGGTTCGACGGGCTAGACTGAGAACGTTCGTACACTAACGATCGGCCTTCTACCTGATGTCCGCCCTCTCCCTCAGGCACGGCCTGTTTTTTGAGGACCTCTACGCGCGCGACGGGCTTACGCGGCTCGACGCGGCGTTCGTGGCTCGCCTTGCCGATATCGATGTCGCCCTGCACAACCGCCTGCTGACCGCGCGTACGGCGCCCGACGCGCTGACCGACAAGGACGAGTCGGCCCTGCTGATCGAGCTGGCGCCGCATCTCGACGATTTCCTCGCCGACCTCTTCGGCGTCACCACGCCCAACCTCGCCCTGCGCGCGGCCCATTCCAGGCTGATGCCGCTCTACGACTGCAAGCGGCTCTTCGTGCAGCGCCACGCCGCGCGCGCGATCAAGCAGCCGGCGGCCGAGGCGCTCGACGGCGCGTCCGTCACGACGGCGGCCAACGCCGTGGTCGGCATCGACCTCGGCGACGCGTCGATCGATCTGGAAACGCGTGAACTGGCCTTCGCCACTATCGTGCCACGCCATCTCGACGCCGAATACAAGATCGCTGCGCCGTCACAGGACATCGAGGCGCTGACTTGCTACGCCGCCTGGGCGCTGTTCGCCAGGGAGGGCAAGGCGCGCCACCGCGCCGGCGCGCTGTTCAAGCAGCCGCACAAGCTCGACTTCGAGAGACTGGTTCCGGTCGAGACCGAGACGGTCGACGGCGTGGTAAAGATGAAGCTGCCCAAGGCGCTGATGCGCCCGCGCGACGGCTTCCACCTCACCGACCAGGGCGGCGACCTCGCCTACGCGCTCGATCACACCCAGTACTGCATCTGGTGCCACAACCAGGGCAAGGACAGCTGCTCGCGCGGCTACAAGGATCGCAAGACCGGCGCCTTCACCAGGAGTCCGTTCGGCGTGACCCTGGCCGGCTGCCCGCTCGAGGAGAAGATCTCCGAGATGAACCTGGTCAAGGGCCAGGGCTTCACCTTGGGGGCGCTGGCCATCGTCGCCGTCGACAATCCGCTCTGCGCCGCCACAGGGCATCGCATCTGCAACGACTGCATGAAGGCCTGCATCTTCCAGAAGCAGGAGCCGGTCGACATCCCACAGATCGAGACGCGCACCTTGAAGGACGCGCTGTCGCTGCCCTGGGGCTTCGAGATCTATTCGCTGCTGACCCGCTGGAACCCGATGAATCTGCGCCGGCCGCTGCCGAAACCCTCGACCGGCCGCAGCGTGCTGGTGGTCGGGCTGGGTCCGGCGGGCTTCAACCTCGCGCATCACCTGATCAACGACGGCCACCACGTCGTCGCCATCGACGGGCTGAAAATCGAGCCGATCGAGCCGGCGATGTGCGGCGTCGATGAGACCGGTGGTCGTGTGCCTTTCGCGCCGCTGCGCGACTTCGAGGAGCTGCGCGAGGATCTCGGCGAGCGCGTGCTGGCGGGCTTCGGCGGCGTGGCCGAGTACGGCATCACCGTGCGCTGGGACAAGAACTTCCTGAAGACCGTGCGCCTGCTGCTGGAGCGGCGGCCCGAGTTCGCGATGGTCGGCGGCACGCGCTTCGGCGGCGCACTCACCGTCGAGAGCGCCTTCGCGATGGGCTTCGACCACATCGCGCTGTGCATGGGCGCCGGCAAGCCCACCGTGCTCGACATGCCCAATGGCCTGACGCGCGGTGTGCGGCAGGCCTCGGACTTCCTGATGGCGTTGCAGCTCACGGGTGCCGCCAAGAAGGACAGCCTCGCCAACCTGCAGATCCGCCTGCCCGTGGTGGTGATCGGCGGCGGCCTCACGGCGATCGACACCGCCACTGAATCGCTTGCCTACTACACGCTGCAGGTCGAGAAGTTTCTGGCGCGCCACGAGACCCTGGTCGCCGAGCGCGGCGAGGACGCGGTGCGCGCATCCTGGACCGCCGAAGAACGCGAGATCGCCGACGAGTACCTCGCCCACGCGCGCGCGCTGCATGCCGAGCGCGAGGCGGCTGAGCGCGCCGGGCGCGCGCCGGATTTCGCGCCGCTGATCGAACGCTGGGGCGGCGTCACCATCGCCTATCGCCGCCGCCTGATCGACTCGCCCTCCTATACGTTGAACCACGAGGAGGTTCACAAGGGCCTCGAGGAGGGCATCCGCTTCGCCGAAGGCTTGACCCCCGTCGCCGTCGAGATCGATGCCTACGGCCACGCCAAGGGCTTGAAGGTCAAGGGCGAGAGGGACGGCGTCGCGTTCGAGACGGTGCTGCCGGCGCGCTCGATCCTGGTCGCCGCCGGCACGCAGCCCAACACCGTGCTGGCGCGCGAAGACGGCGCGCACGCCATGCTCGACGGCAAGTATTTCCGCGCGCTCGACGAGGATGGCAACCCGGTCTCGCCCGAGCGCATCGCCAAGCCGGCGACGCCCGAGGTGCTGATGTACAAGCACGGCCATGGCCGCGCGGTGTCGTTCTGGGGCGACCTGCATCCCTCCTTCGCCGGCAACGTGGTCAAGGCGATGGGCGGCACTAAGCAGGGCTATCCCGTGGTGTCGCGCATGCTGGCCAAGGTGCCGGCGGCGTCGACGCCGCGGACCTTGATCGACCGCGCCAACGCCGAGCTGCGCGCCACGGTGCACGCGGTGCATCGCCTGACGCCGACCATCGTCGAGGTCGTGGTCAAGGCGCCGGCGGCGGCGCGCGCCTTCGAGCCCGGGCAGTTCTATCGCCTGCAGAATTTCGAGGCGCATGCGCGGCGCGTCGAGGGCACGGTGCTGGCGATGGAGGGCCTCGCGCTCACCGGCGCCTGGGTCGACAAGGACAGCGGCCTGCTGTCGACCATCGTGCTGGAGATGGGCGGCTCGTCCGATCTGTGCGCGCACCTGAAGCCGGGCGAGCCGGTGATCCTGATGGGTCCGACCGGTACGCCTACCGAGGTCGAGGCGGGCGAGACGGTGGTGCTGGCGGGCGGCGGCCTGGGCAACGCCGTGCTGTTCTCGATCGGCGCCGCGTTGCGCGCCGCCGGATCGAAGGTGCTGTACTTCGCCGGCTACAAGCACGTGATCGACCGCTACAAGGTGGCCGAGATCGAGGCCGCCGCCGACGTCGTGGTGTGGTGCTGCGACGAGGCGCCGGGCTTCGCGCCCGGCCGGCCGCAGGACCACGCCATCGTCGCCAACATCGTCGAAGCCATGCGCGCCTACGCCTCGGGCGAGCTCGGCGAGCAGGTCATTCCGTACCGCGCGCTCGACCGCATCATCGCCATCGGCTCCGACGGCATGATGAACGCCGTGCGCATGGCGCGTCACGGCGCGCTGGCGCCCTTCATCGCGCGCGCCGATCACCACGCCATCGCCAGCATCAATTCCCCGATGCAGTGCATGATGAAGGAGATCTGCGCCCAGTGCCTGCAGCGGCAGGTCGATCCTGTGACCGGCAAGGAGACCGTGGTGTTCTCCTGCTTCAACCAGGATCAGCGCATGGACCTGGTCGACTTCGCCAACCTGCGCCAGCGGCTGGCGCAGCAGGGCCTGCAGGAGAAGCTGTCGAAGCTCTGGCTCGACCGCGCGCTCAAGGCCGAGGGCGTACGCGCGCTCGCGGCGGAGTAGAAGCGCTCAGAGCTGGCGCGCGGTGATCAGCAGCAGCCAGATCGCCGCCACCAGCATCGGCACGAAGGTCAGGACGACACCGATGCCGCGCCCGGCGCTCGGGCCGGCGTTACCCGTGATGCCGATCGCGTGGGCGATACGCCCGACGACGAAGCCGCCGGCGCACAGGTGAATCGCCAGCCGCGGCCCGCCGCAGAGCTCGAGCAGCACGAACAGCGCCAGGGCAAGCGGCGCGTACTCGGCGAAATTGCCGAAGGCGCGGCCCGCCAGCGCCAGCCGCTGGTCGCCGCCATCGCCGATGCCGACATGCGTGCGTCGCCGCTGGTTGATCACCAGCACCGCCAGCACGATGGCCAGAACGCCGAGCAGCCCGCCGTAGAACGCGGAAATCACCGGTACCGCCATGATCGCCTCTCCCCGTTTCGCGTCCGGTGCCGGGCGTAAGCCGAACCGGCACCTTGTCGATCGTATCGTAGCGGCTGAGGTCGACGATACGACGATCGTGTTGGTCGCCGAGACCGACAGGCAGGAAGTTCTCACACTCCCGCCAGCCTCCCCGCGCTGTCACGCCCGACATCGGTCGACCCGCCTTCGGCTCAAAGATCCCGCAACACGCGTCGCACATCGCGGGCATGATGGACGACGGCCAGTATGTCGACACCGTCTTCGAGAACGCGATAAGCGACGATGTCCCGGCGGGCGCGGGGCGCCCACGTCAGCGTCGGCATCAGCCGCCCGAGCCACTGAGACCCGAACGCAGTTCTCGTTTCAGCTCGGCGAAATCGATCGGCGCGCTCTCGCCGCGCAATGACTGCGCCAGCCCTTCGGCGACGGCGGCGCGCAACTCTTCCGACAGCGGTTGCGTCAGGTCGAAATGACGGACCGCCTCGCTCACGGCGGCTTCGAGCGAGGCGAATTCGCCGGCGGCGACACGTGCGCGCAGCCGGTCCTCGAGATCGGGTGGCAGATTGACGATCACGCCCATGGTGATCTCCTTTTCCTGGCCGATCCTACACTATCCCTCCGCCAGCGGCTTCATCACCGCCCAGAGATCGGCCTTGCGTTCGAAGCCGATGCCTGGCACGTCGGGCAGGCGCACGCGGCTGTCCTCGACGGGGCAATCGTCGGCGAAGCCGCCGAAGGGCGCGAAGACCTGCGGGTAGGATTCGTTGCCGCCCAGGCCCAGGCCGACGGCGATGTTGAGCGCGAATTGATGCCCGCCATGCGGCACGCAGCGGCGCGGCGACCAGCCATTGGCGCGCAGCATGTCGAGCGTGCGCAGGTATTCGACCAGGCCGTAGCTGAGCGCCGGATCGAACTGCAGGATGTCGCGATCGGGCCGCAGCCCGCCGTGGCGGATCAGGTTGCGCGCGTCCTGCATCGAGAACAGGTTCTCGCCGGTCGCCAGCGGCGGCGCGTAGTGCGTCGCCAGCGCGGCGTGCGCGAGGTAGTCGAGCGGATCGAGCGGCTCCTCGTACCAGCGCAGGCCATAGCCGGCGATGGCCTCGCCGCAGGCGATCGCTTCCTTGAGCTCGTAGCGGCCGTTGACATCGACCGCCAGCCGCTCGCCCTTGCCGACGATCCTCAGCACCGCCTCGATGCGGCGCAGATCGTCGGCCAGCGGCACGCCGCCGATCTTCATCTTCACGCAGGAATAGCCGAGGTCGAGATAGCGCTTCATCTCGTCCTGCAATTGCTCGAGATCCTTGCCCGGATAGTAGTAGCCGCCAGCGGCGTAGACCCAGGCGCGCGCGTCGGCTTGGCCGCCGTTGTAGCGGTCGGCCAGCAGCTTCCACAGCGGCAGGCGCTTGGCCTTGGCGACGGCGTCCCACAGCGCCATGTCGAGCACGCCCACCGCCACGGAGCGCTCGCCATGGCCGCCGGGCTTCTCGTTCTTCATCATCGCCGCCCAGCACTTGGCCGGACTCAGCAGGCCATCGTTGTCGAGCAACGATTGTGGGTCGGCGAGCTGCAGGCGCGGGATGAAGCGCTCCTCGAGCAGCCCCTTCTGCGCGTAGCGGCCGTTGGAGTTGAAGCCGAAACCGATCACCGGCTTGCCGTCGACGACCTGGTCGGTGACCACGGCCACGACGCTGGCCGTCATCTGGCTGAAGTCGATATAGGCGTTGGCGATCGCCGAGCGGATCGGCGAAACGATGGAGCGGATGGCGACGATACGCATCGGGGCGCCTTTCTAAGGCATGACGTAGTCGCGCAGCAGCCCGAAGGCGCCGGCGCAGAAAAGAATGAGGAGCGCGACGTTGCGGTAGAGCCGTTCGTTCTCGGGCTGGAACAGCTTGGCGCCGATCCACGAGCCCAGCAGCATCAACGGCAGCAGCACGACGCCGCGCGCCAGCGAGTCCCAGCCGGCGAGGCCGCTCCAGAACAGGATGGCGATCAGCGGGATCTGCGTCGCCATGTAGTAGGTGATGATGTTGGCGCGGTGGCGCGCCGGCGGGTCGTTGCCGGCCAGCAGGTAGATCAGCACCGGCGGGCCGCCGACGCTGGTGACCGACATCATCATGCCGGAGATCACGCCGACGGCCGAGCCGGCGACGACCGAGCGCTCGCCCTTCCAGCGCACGCCGGTGGCCAGCACCGCGACGAACAGCACGATGATCGCCGATACGATCTTGACGATCAGCCCCTTGTCGACGCTGGCCAGCAGCCAGACGCCGAACGGCATGGCGAGGCAGGCGACGAGGCTCATCGGCCCGATGATCCGCCAGTCGCACTCCCGCCTCGCCTGAGGGAACAGCTGCAGGCTGACCGCGAGCTCGATGGCGACCACGGTGGCGATCATGTCGGTGGGGCCGAACAGGATGGCGAAGATCGGCGCCATCAGCATCGCCGAGCCGAAGCCGGCGAAGCCGCGCATCAGCCCGGCCACGAGCACGACGGCGGCGGGCAGCCAGAAGCCGGTGCTTGCGAACAGCGATGTGAGGTAGGCGAACGCCGATTGCAGCATGCCGTGCGGTTCTACCCCGCCACCAGCAGATCGGCCACCGCCTCCGGCGTCAGCCCGGCGGCCGGGCCGCGATGCGCCACGCCGCCGCGCGCCAGCACCAGGGCCTCGTCGGCGATCATGAGCGCGCGCGCGGCGTTCTGCTCGGCCAGCAGCACCGCCACGCCGTCATCGGCGATGGCGCGCAGGCGGCCGAAGACCTCGCGCGCGATGATCGGCGCCAACCCCAGCGACGGCTCGTCGAGCAACAGCACCGGCGGTCGCATCGCCAGCGCGCGCGCGATCGCCAGCATCTGCTGCTGGCCGCCCGACAGCCGCCAGGCGCGCTCGGCCGATTTTTCCGCCAGCGCGGGGAAGAGCGCGAACATCTCCTCGATCCGCCGTCCGCGCGACGCCGCGCCACCGGCAGCCGCGACCTCGATGTTTTCGCGCACGGTCAAGCCGGCGAAGACGCGCCGGCCTTCCGGCACATAGCCCAGGCCCGCGCGCGCGCGCCGTTCGGGCGACAGCCCGCCGATCTCGCGATCGCCCAGATGAATACGACCGTCGCCGCGCACCAACCCCATCACCGCGCGCAGCAAGCTTGTCTTGCCCGCGCCATTGGCGCCCAGCAACGCCATGACGTGGCCGGGCTCGACCGTGAGCGAGACATCGCGCAGCACCGGCGCGCCGCCATGGCCGACGGTCAGCGCCTCGATATGAAGCGCCGCCCTCACGCCCTGTCCCCGACATAGGCGGCGAGCACGGCGGGATCGCGCCGCAGCGCGGCGAAGGGCGCCGCGGCGATCACCCGGCCGCGGTCGAGGCAGATGCCGCGGGCGCAGAATCGCGCCAGGAAATCGAGATCGTGCTCGACGACGATGATGCCCAGGCCATCGGCGGCGAGGCGGGCCAGCGCGTCGGCCAGCGTCGCGCGCTCGGCCGGCGACAGGCCGGCGGCCGGCTCGTCGAGCGCCAGCAGCCAGGGCTGCGTCGCCAGCGCGCGGGCGATCTCGACCAGCCGCCGCTGGCCGGCCGGCAATGCGCCGACCGGCGTCGCGGCGACGGCGTCGAGACCCAATCGGCGCAACGCCCGCCAGGCGACATCACGGGCGGCCTCGTCGGGCTGTCGATGCGCGCCGACAGCGACGGCGTCGAGGATCGTGAGCGCCCCGGGCAGATCGGCGGTCTGGAAGCTGCGCGCGAGGCCGGCACGCGCCACGGCGTCCGCCGACGCCCGCTCCACCGACAGACCGCCCAAGGTGACGGTGCCCGAGTCCGGTCGCGCCACCGCGGTCAGGAGGTTGAGCAGCGTGGTCTTGCCGGAGCCGTTCGGCCCGATCACTGCCAACGTGTCGCGCGGCGCGAACCGCAGCGACACGTCGTCGACCGCCCTTACGCCGCCATAGCTCTTCGACAGATGCCAGGCCTGCACGGCGGGCGCGCCAATCCTCGCGCGCCGGGCGGCGCTCTGCGTGGCGGGTCGCGGCGCCGGCGCACGGCGACGCGGCCATATCCACCGCAGCGCGCGGTCGATCAACGACACCAGCCCCTCGGGCGCCAGCACGACCATCAACAGCGTCGCGAGGCCATAGGCGATAAGCTGGCGGTTCTCCAGCCAGCGGAACCATTCCGGCAGATGCACGAGCAGGATCGCGCCGAGGATCGCGCCACTGACCCGCGTGCGGCCGCCGACGACCACGGCGGTGAGGCAGCCGATCATGACCGCGATATCCGCGCCATCGGGCGACACCACGCCCACGACATGCGCCTGCAAGCCGCCCGCCAGGCCGGCGAGCGCGGCGCCGGCGACGAATTCGACATAGCGCAGGCGCGCCACGTCGAGGCCGATCGAGGACGCCGCCAGCGGATGATCGCGCGCGAGATCCTGCGCCGCGCCGCGCAGGCCGGCGCGCCGCCACGCGGTGTCCAGCGCGATCAGCACCACCAGCCCCCAGGTCACCAGCAGCATCGGCCAGCCGCGCGCGACGTCGGCGCCGATCAGCGACAAGGTGGGAATCCCCGACAGGCCGTTGGCGCCGCCCGACACGCTTTCCCAGTTGACCGCGCCGAGATGGATGAGCTGGGCCAACGCCAGGGTGGCGAGCGCGAAATAGTGCGTTTCCAGGCGCAGCACGACGGCGCCGACGACCGCCGCCAACAACGCCGGCGCGATCATCGCCGCCGGCAGCGACAGCGTCGCCCAGGCGCCGCCGCCGGCAGACAGCGCGACCAACGCCGCGACGTAGGCGCCCAGACCGAACAGCGCGCCCTGCGCCAGCGACAACGCGCCGGCGTGGCCAAACACCATCTGGTAGCCGAGGGCCAGCAGCGCCTGGATGCCGGCCAGCGTCGCCAGCCTGATGGCGTAGGAATCGCCACCGCTCGCGAGCGCGATGCCCGCGATGACGAGGAAGACCGACAGCAACGCGCCGGACGGCGTCGCCATCTCGCGCAGGCGGTTCACGCGCGCCGTCCCGCCGGCTCGCCGAACAGGCCCTGCGGACGCAGCAGCAGCACCAGCAGCACCGCGATGAACAGCAGCGCCTGGGCCCACACCGCCGACAGCGACGCGGCGACGAAGGTCTCGAACAACGCGATCAGCAGCGCGCCAGCCAGCGCGCCGGGCACGCTGCCCCAGCCGCCGATCACCACCGCGATATAGGCCTTGAGCATGTAGCCAGGGCCCTGGTTGGCGACGACGAAGAACTGATGGCCAAGCAGCGCGCCGGCCAGCCCCGCCAGCCCGCCGCCAGCGGCGAAGGCGGCGGCGATCAAGGGCGTCGCCGGGATGCCCAGCGCGCGCGCCATCTCGCGATCCTGCGCCAGCGCGCGGAAGCGCCGACCGAGCTGGGTCCGTTCGAGCACGACGTAGACCGCGCCCAGCACCAGCGCGGCGACGGCGATCATCGCCAGGGGCTGCGCCGTGCCCTCGCGCCACACAGGCGGCGCCGAGCGCGGCGCCGGGCCGAAGAACGCCGTCGCCGATTGCTCGAAGATCGAGGCGATGGCGATCGTGGCGACGAACACGGCCGAGGGCGGCCGGTCCTTCAGCGGCAGGAATCCGGCCGCGCCGATCGCCAGGCCAAGCGCAGCGCCGAGCAGGATCACGAGCGGCAGCAGCACCACGCCGGGCACGCGCCATCCCGCGGCCTGCGCCGCGACGCCGAGCAGCACGGCGGCGACGCCGCCCAGCATCACCGAGTCGCCGTGCGCGAAATTCACCGCGCCGGCGGCGTTCAGGGTCAGCACGAAGCCGACCGCGACCAGCGCGTAGGCGGCACCCAGCGCCAGCGCGCTGAGCAGGAGATGCGGCGTGTCCACGGTCGCCATCATACCAAGCGAACGCCCCCCGGGACTGCCGGCGCCCCGCCGGCTCGGAAAAAGATGCCGGCGGGGCGCCGGCGCTCCCGAGGGCGCGGCCGCCGGTCCGATTGACAGGGGCCGACCCCGCCGCCACAACCCCGCGCCATGAGCGTGCTGCCCTCAACGCTGGCCGGATCGTCGGTGCTGTCGCGCGCCCACGAGCGCGCCATTGGCCGCTGGCTGGCGGTGGTCGCAGCCATGATCTTCGCCATGATCGTGATCGGCGCGCTGACGAGGCTCACCGAATCCGGCCTGTCGATGGTCGAATGGCGGCCGGTGACCGGCTGGCTGCCGCCGCTCAGCGAGGCCGCCTGGCAGGCCGAGCTGGCGAGGTACGCCGCCTCGCCGCAGGGCCGCCTCGTCAACCAGGGCATGAGCCTGGCCGAGTTCAAGCAGATCTTCTGGTTTGAATATTTCCATCGCCTGTGGGGCCGCATCATCGGCCTCGCCTTCGCGCTGCCCCTGGCCTGGTTCCTGGTCCGCCGCCACGTGCCGCGCTGGCTGGTGCCGCGCCTTGTCATGCTGCTGCTGCTCGGCGGCCTGCAAGGCGCGATCGGCTGGATCATGGTGGCGAGCGGGCTGCGCGACCAGCCGGCGGTCAGCCACTACAAGCTGGCGATGCACCTGACGCTCGCCGTGGCGCTCTACGCCTATATCCTGTGGCTGGTGCTGACCCTGCTGGCGCCATCGCGGCCCGAACATCACCGGCGCGGCGACCTCGGCATCGCCCTCGGCGCACGCGCGCTGATCGGTGCGCTGTTCGTCGTGATCACCTGGGGCGCCTTCGTCGCCGGGCTGCGCGCCGGACAGGTGCACACCACCTTCCCCACCATGTCTGGCTACTGGCTGCCGCCGGGCCTGTTCGATCTCTCACCGGTCTGGCTGAATTTCGTGGAGACGCAGGCCGGCACGCAGTTCGCCCATCGCTGGCTCGCCGCGGCGCTGGTCCTGGGCGTCGCGTTGTTCTGGTGGCGCGCACGGCGCGGCGACGTCTCCCAGCCGGTGCGCCGCGCCACCAACATGGTCGCCGCCATGACGGCGCTGCAGTTCGCGCTCGGGGTCGCCACGATCCTGAGCGGCGCGCAGATCGCGCTGGCCACCCTGCACCAGGTCGGCGCGGTGCTACTATTGTCCTCCCTCGTGCTAACTCTGCGGCGCAGCGTCATGACGCTGTCACGATGAATTGCGTTTCATCGCACGGGGCTGTGCTAGGCTTTTGCCACGCCGGTTCCCGATCAAGCCCGAGACAATGACCGAGGACAGCCCCAACGCGACGCCGACGACGGACAAGACCGACGCCGACGCCAAGGCGAAGGGGACGCGCACCCTGGCCGCCGGCGAACGCGACGCGCTGTCCGATTCGGCGCGCCGGCACAGCGTGTCGGGCGTCGCCGTCGGCATCCTGATCGCGTCCTTCGCCATCGGCGGCGGCTGGTGGTGGTGGCAGGAGCGCGGTGCCGCGAAGATGCCGGACGAGTCGAAGCAAGCGGCGGCGCCGGCGAAACCCGACGTCGCCGCGGTCAAGCCGGTCAAGGCGCCGCCGCCAGCCAGGCCCGTCGAGACGGCCGCCGCGCCCAAGCCGGCCGATACCACGGCCCCCGCGAAGCCCGTCGGAGAACCGGCCCCGCCGAAGCCGGCCGACAGCGCCGAGCCGCCCAAGCCCGCGGACACCGCCGAGCCGAAGCCGCCAGCGCCCGTATCAGCACCGCCCGTGTCGGCACCGCCCGCGACCGCCGATACGGCCAAGCCACCGGCCGCGCCCGTCGTCGAGAACCAGAACGACAGGCTGCGCCGGCTCGCCGACGCGGGCGATGTCGATGCGATGGAGGAGCTCGGCCGCCGCTACATCCAGGGTGCCGGCGTGGCGCCCGATGCGGCCGAGGGCGCGAAGTGGATGCTGCGTGCCGCCGCCAAGGGCTCGCCGCGCGCCATGTTCAACGTCGGCGTGATGTATGAGCGCGGCTTCGAGGTGCCGACGGATCCGGTGAAGGCGGTCGAGTGGTACCGCAAGGCGGTAGCCGCCGGGGTGCCGATGGCGCAGCACAACCTTTCGCTCCTGATGCGCGACGGCAGCGGCACGCGCGCCGATCCGGTCGGCGCCTTCGAGATGATGCGCGCGGCGGCGCGCGCCGGCGTGCCCAACTCGATGCTGGCGCTCGCGATCATGCACGAGAACGGCCAGGGCACGCGCCGCGACAACGTGGCGGCGATCGTCTGGTACGCCATGGCAGCGGAGTTCGCGAAGTTCACTGAAGGCGAGAAGAGCGAAATCTATCTCTCGGCGTCGGCCAAGCAGGCCGACCTGTCGAAGCGCCTGCCGGCCGCCGATCTGCAGCGCGCCCAGACGATCGGCGAAGGCGAATACAAGTCCATCGTCGACGCCATGCGGCTCGCCGCGCGCGGCGCGCCGCCGTCGAGCGGGCCGGCGACGCCACCGGGCGCCGCCGCGCCCGCCCTGCCGGCCAGGACGGTAAAGCCGATCGACACCCGGGAGCAGCTGGTCGAGATCCAGAAGATGCTGTTCGCGCTGAAGTTCTACAACGGCCCGCCCGACGGGATCATCGGGCCAGGCACGGCGACGGCGATTCGTGAATTCCAGAAGACCGCGGGGTTGCCGGTCAACGGCGAGATTTCGCAGGACCTCTTCGATCTGCTGCGCGACATGGTGAAAAGTACCGGCGCGAATTAGGTGCGGTCAGGTGAGCGTACCGGCGTGCGTCCACCACCCCGCGTGGTCACGGCGGATCGCGATCATCGCCGCCCGCGCTGTGTCGGGCTCGTCGTACAGCGCGAAACAGGTGGCGCCGCTGCCGCTCATCTGCGCGACGCGACAGCCCTTGGTCCCCGACAACACGCGCAGCACATCGGCGATCGCCGGCACCACCGCGCGCGCGGCGTCGGTGAGGTCGTTGCCGCGCGCGGCCAGCGAGCTGCCGAGCGTCGCGGCATCGGTCGGCGCCACTTCGAGCGGCGCGGCGCGGCTGTGGGCGGCGCCGGGGCGCGCATAGGCGGCGAAGACAGCGGGCGTCGGCAACGGCGCGCCGGGATTGACCAGCAGAACGGCAGCGGCGGGCAGGGCGACCGCCGGCGCGACGCGTTCACCGACGCCGGAGACTTGCGCCGTGCGGCCGGCGAGGCACATCGGCACGTCGGCGCCCAGACTCGCGGCGAGATCGAACAACTCGTCCTCGGGCATCGCCACGCGCCACAGATCGACGAGCGCCAGAAGCGTGGCGGCAGCGTCGGCCGAACCGCCGCCGAGGCCGGCGGCGACCGGGATGCGCTTGGTGAGGCGGATCGCCGCCTTGGGCGCGACGCCGGCGCGGCCCGCCAGAGCGCGCGCAGCGCGCAGCACCAGATTGCGCTCCGGCGGCTCGCCCGCGAGCGCACCGGCCAACGGGCCGTCGATCGTCAGCGTTAGCTCGCCCGCCGGCGCGACGGCAATGGTGTCGGCCAGATCGCAGAACGCGATCAGCGAATCGAGCAAATGATAACCGTCGGCCCTTCGGCCGACTACCCGCAGATAGAGGTTCAACTTGGCGCGCGCCTCGCGCGTGATCATTTGGCCGACCTTCCCTCGGTAGGCTGGGCTATCGCGGACGATCCCTCGCCCCGACTGCGGGGAGAGGGAGGGACCCGTCGCGCGTAGCGCGATGGGAGGGTGAGAGGTTCGTGCGACGAACCGCGGCCGAGGTCAGATGGGTGCCAGCCCCTCACCCCGACCCTCTCCCCGCTCGCCGGGAGAGGGAGAAAGACGCCTTATGCGGACGAGTCGATCACTTCTTCTCGGCCGGCGCGTCGGGCGTCTTGGGCTGCTCGCTGGCGGCGGCGCCGACGGTCGGCTGGTCAAGCTCGGGGGTCAGGCCTTCGACCAGCTTGCGCTTGATGATGTCGATGCGGTCGGGTTCGGGCTTGCCGGCCAGCGCGCGTTCCCACTGGAAGCGCGCCTCGCGGCGGCGGCCGACATGCCAGTAGGCGTCGCCCAGATGGTCGACGATGGTGGCGTCGTCGGCCTTGAGCTGGATGGCGCGCTCCAGATACTCGACGGCGAGGTCGTACCTGCCCATCCGGTAATAGGCCCAGCCCACCGAGTCGGTGATCGCGCCATCGTCCGGCCGCTGCTTCAGCGCCCGCTGCAGCAGCGCCATGCCCTCCTCGAGGTTCTCGCCGCGGTCGATCCAGGTATAGCCGAGGTAGTTCAGCACGTAGGGCTGCTCGGGCAGCAGCTCGAGCGCACGCTTCAGGTCGGCCTCGGCGCCGGGCCAGTTCTTGGTGCGCTCGCGGCACATGCCGCGGCCGAACCACAGCGCGGCATGGCGCGGCCCCGGTACGGTAACGCGCGCGATGGCAACATCGAAGGCCTTGGCCGCCTCGGCATAGCGCTCCTTGCTGCGCAGCAGGTCGCCCAGGGTCCAGGCCGCGTCGATGCGGTCGGGGCGCTCGTCGACCATGGTTTGCAGCGCTTTCACCGCGTCGTCGAGGCGTTCGGCCTCGACCATCGCCAGCGACGCGCGCAGGCGCGCGCGCCAGTAGAGCGGCGAGGCCTTCGGCACGGCGTCCAAGGTTTCGATCGACTTGCGCGGCGCGCCAAAGCTCTCGTAGACGTCGGCGATCACCAGGCGCGCGGTGTCGAGGCCAGGATTCAGCTCGAGCGCCAGGCGCATGAACATCAACACGCGCTCCTCGACACCCTCGATGCGCTGGCCGTTGATCACGCCGCCCGAACCGGCGAGCAGCGCGCCGAGATCGAACAGCGTCTCGCCGATCATGTCGGCCGGGCTCGGCGCCCTGGGCGTCTCGGTGCTGGCGATCAGCGCGTCCATCAGCACGGCTTCGGGATTGGCGTCGGCGAATTTCTTGAGGATCGCGCGTGCCTCGTCGGCCTTGCCGTTGCGGCGCAGGAAGGCCGTCAGCGTCATGACCGGCCGCAGCGCCGGGACCTCGCCTCTGGTTGCCGCGCGCAGGCCCTCCTCGGCGGCCGACTTGTCGCCCGCCATCTCGTCGATCAGGGCGGCATGCGTGCGCCAGGCGGGCATGAAGGGATCGTCGTCGCCCGGCTTCACCGTCGCCAGCCGCTCGCGCGCCGCGGTGAAATCCTTCTGCCCGGCCTTGAGCCAGGCTTCCGAGAAGGGCCTGAGGATGCCCGAGCTGCCGCGATCGCCGAGTTGCTCGAAATGCCTCTCGGCGGCCTTGTAGTCGCCTTTCTTGATCAGCGGCAGCGCCAGGACGAGGTTGGCGAAGCCGTCATCGGCCTTGCGCGCCAGCATCTTGGGCGCCAGTTCGGCGGCGGCCGTCAACCGCCCGCCGATGACGCGCTGGCGGAACGCCATGGTGAAGATCTCGGGATCGTCGGGCGCCTTGGCCAGCGCCGCCTCGGCCATGGTCAACGCAGTCTCGTGATCGCGCCGCACCTCCGCCGCACGGCCGGCAAGGAACAGCCCGTCGACGCTCTGCTCGCGCCGCCCACGCGAACGCGCCGGCGGATCGGAGGCTTTGCTCGACTGAGTAGTCTGGCTCTGCGCCAGGGCCGGCGCAGCCGGGCCCCGCCACTCCAGCCAGCCCCACACCGCGGCGCCGCCGGCCGCCACGAGAACCACCGCCGCGGCCGTCAAGCGTCCCAGCCTGTCCGTCATGCCAACCCTCTCCGCCCGCGCGATCCCGGGCCGTCACATCCCTGGGTAATTGGGGCCTCCGCCGCCTTCCGGCACCGACCAATCGATGTTCTGCGACGGGTCCTTGATGTCGCAGGTCTTGCAGTGCACGCAGTTCTGCGCGTTGATCTGGAAGCGCGGCTGGTTGTTGTCGCCCTGGACGACCTCATACACGCCCGCCGGGCAATAGCGCTGCGCCGGCTCCGCCCAGCGCGGCAGGTTCACGCCGATCGGGATCGACGGATCGCGCAGCCGCAGATGGACCGGCTGATCCTCCTCGTGGTTGGTGCTCGACAGGAACACCGAGCTGAGCTTGTCGAAGCTCACCACGTTGTCCGGCTTGGGATACTGAATCGGCTTGAACTCGCTGGCCGGCTTGAGCGATTCGTGATCGGCCTTGCCGTGCTTGAGCGTCCACGGCAGGCGCATGCCGAGATCGTGCATCCACATGTCGAAGCCGCCATAGAGCGTGCCCAGCGCCGTGCCCCATTTCAACGCCGGCTTGACGTTGCGTACCTTGTCGAGGTCCTTCCACAGCCAGGATCCGCGCAGCTTCTCGGGATAGTCGGCGAGTTCGTCGTGGCCGGTGCGGCCGGCCTTCAGCGCCTCGAAGGCCGACTCGGCGGCCAGCATGCCGCTCTTCATCGCGTTGTGGCTGCCCTTGATGCGCGGCACGTTGACGAAGCCGGCCGAGCAGCCGATCAGCGCGCCGCCGGGGAAGGTCAGCTTGGGAATCGACTGGAGGCCGCCTTCGTTGATGGCGCGCGCGCCATAGGCCAGCCGCTTGCCGCCCTCCAGATACTGGCGCACGTCGGGATGGGTCTTGAAGCGCTGGAACTCGTCAAACGGCGAGAGGTACGGGTTCTCGTAGTTGAGATGCACCACGAAGCCGACCGAGACCAGGTTCTCGCCGTAGTGGTACATGAACGAGCCGCCGCCGGTCTTGGTCTCGCTGAGCGGCCAGCCCTGCGTGTGCACGACCAGGCCCTTGCGGTGCTTGTCGGCGGGAATCTCCCAGACCTCCTTCATGCCGATGCCGAATTTCTGCGGCTCCACGCCCTCGCGCAGGTTGAACTTGGCGAACAGCATTTTCGCCAGCGAGCCGCGCACGCCCTCGGCGATAAAGGTGTACTTGGCGCGCAGCTCCATGCCCGGCGTGTAGCTGTCCTTCTTCTGGCCGTCCTTGCCAATGCCCATGTCGCCCGTCGCCACGCCGACGACGCTGCCGTCCTCGTCGTAGAGCACCTCGGCGGCGGCGAAGCCGGGATAGATCTCGACACCCAGCGCCTCGGCCTGGCCGGCGAGCCATTTGCAGAGGTTGCCCAGGCTGACGATGTAGTTGCCGTGGTTGTTCATCAGCCGCGGCATCAGGAATTCGGGAAACGTGATCGAGTTGGGCTGGGTCAGAAAGATGAAGCGGTCGTCGGTGACCTCGGTCTCGATCGGCGCGTCCTTGTCCTTCCAGTCCGGGATCAGCTCGTTGAGCGCGATCGGGTCGATCACGGCGCCCGAGAGGATATGCGCGCCGACCTCCGAGCCCTTCTCGATCAGACAGACCGAGACCTCGTGGCCTTGCTCGGCCGAGAGCTGCTTCAGCCGGATCGCCGCCGCCAGCCCGGCCGGGCCGCCGCCGACGATCACCACGTCATACTCCATAGACTCGCGCGACATTCGCGATCTCCTGCAGCCCCATCTATGGCCGGCATCCGGCCGGCCGTTCCATCCGTCAGTTCGTCGCGGACTGATAGCTTACCCGGCGCCGCGACGCCACCGCCGCCCCCTCACTCCGTACGGGCGGAGAATTCCTGATCCCTTTTGGGGATCAGGTCGTACGGCAGGGCGAATCCGGCCATGGCCTGCAGCCGCGTCGCCCAGTTCCGTAGGTTGGGCCGCCCATCCATCGACATCCCGCCCTCGGCCATGAACACCATGCGGCCCCAACAACCGATGTCAGCGATCGTGCAAGATTCGCCCACCAGCCAATCACGGCCCTCCAACGCCTTGTCGATGAAGTCCAGCGCGCCCTCAGCCAGCGGGCGGAAATAGTCCATCACCGCCGGGTCGACCTGCCGGAAGCGGCTGTAGTGGCGCACCTTGGCGACATTGGTGATGGCGTCGTTCTCCCACGACAGCCATTCGCGTGCGCGCCAGCGATCCTGCTCTGTGCGGCCCTCGAAACGGCCCGTCGTGCGCGCGAGGTAGTCGAGCACCACGTTGGACTGCACGATCAGCAGGCCGCGATGGGCCAGGACGGGCACCTGGCCATAGCGATTGATCGCCAGGTGGGCGGCCTCCTTCTGCGCGCCCTTCTTCAGGTTGACGGTGCGGAAGGAGAACGGCAGGCCGCTCAGCGACAGGAACAACATCGGCTTGTAGGACGAGCTCGAGGTGAAGCTGCCGTACAGGGTCAGGCGATCATCGGTCATGCGACCTCCGGGTCATCGACTATCGTAGCCCGACATGCCATGAGGCGGCACGCACCACGCCCAGCCCGGGAGTCCAGCCATGATCGGCAAGCTGAACCATGTCGGCGTCGCCACGCCCTCGATCGAGCAATCGGTGAAGCTCTATCGCGAAGTGTTCGGCGCCACCTCAGTGACGGAGAAGTGGTCGATGCCCGAGCAGGGCGTCTGGGTCTGCTTCGTCAACCTGCCCAATGCGCAGATCGAGCTGATCGAGCCCTATGGCGAGAATTCGCCGATCACGGCGTTCCTGGCCAAGAATCCCAAAGGCGGCCAGCACCATGTCTGCTTCGAGGTCGAGAACATCTATGCCGCGCGCGACGAGATGCGCGCCAAGGGCATGACCGTGCTGGGCACGGGCGAGCCGCGCATCGGCGCGCATGGCACGCCGGTGATCTTCCTGCATCCGAAGGATCTGGGCGGCGTCCTCATCGAGCTGATGGAGACACCGAAAGCGGCGCACTGAACGCGCGCCGCTCAGCCGACGCCTACGCGTCCTGGCTGGCGCCGCCGGAGAGCCAAGACAGGTCGCGGACCTTGCGGCCCTTGCGCGCCGCCAGCTGGGCCTCGCGCTTCGCCTGACGTTCAGCTTCGAGAGCCGCCGCGCGCGCCTCGCGTTCCGCCTTATCGGCGGCCTCGCGCGCGGCCTTGTCGGCGGCGATGCGCTCTTCCTCGGCCTTGCGGGCGGCTTCGGCCGCGAGCCGCTCGGACTCCTTGGCGGCGAGGCGCTCGTTGCGCGCCTTGATGATCGCCTCTCGGGCGGCACGCCTCTCCAGCGTGGCCGGGTCGTCGGCGTTGAGCTTCGCCTTCGCCTTTTCCAGCAGGGCCTTCTTGGCCTGCGCGGCCGCGCTCAAGCGGTCCTGGAAACCCCTGTCATTCGGTGAAAACATTCAATCCGATCCTGACCGTTGTCGATGACGATGCGCTGCATAGCGTATCGCCGGTCTGTTACGGAAGGGTGTAAGTGTAAGACCTTCCATGCAAAAGCCGCCCCTCGCGGGGCGGCTTCGCTGTCTTCGGACTTACGCCAGCTCGATGGTCGAGACGGCGATCTTGCCGCTGCGGCGGTCCTCGGCGGTGTCGAACGACACCTTCTGGCCGTCGGCCAGGCCGCGGATGCCGGCGCGCTCCAGGGCGGTGGCGTGGACGAAGACGTCCTTGCCGCCGTTGTCCGGCTGGATGAAGCCGAAGCCCTTGGTGGCGTTGTAGAACTTGACGGTACCCGTGATCATGGGAACCCTTTCGATTGAAAACAGTCGTTACGATGAGCCGAACGCGCGCCAAAGCGCGCGTGCGGCCCGGTTAGTCGATGTTTGGAGAGCGTCTGATCGTGCGCCTGGCATCACGCTTCAGGCGAAACGGCCCGATAGTCCGGCCAAATGTCGATAGCGCCCATATAGGCAGTTCCGCGCGATCTGACAAGGGCTTGGGAAAACATGCCGATGGACGTGTTAACTCGGCCGGATCATCCTGCGCGGCCGATGAACGTGTACCCTCCCCTCACCGATCCCGTCGCCCTGCTGCGCTGGTACGCCGATGCCGGCGTCGAGGACTGCAGCCTGGAGGAGGCGCAGGATCGCTATGCGCTCTCGGCCCGCCCGGCGGCGGCCGCGACCGCACCGCCACCGGTCCAGCCGGCACCGGCGCGCGGCATGGGCGAGACGCCGTCGGCGCCGACTGCACCCGTCGAACCGCCGCGACGCGCCCCGGTACCGCTGGAGTCGCCGCGCCAGGTCGAGGACGCTCGTGCCGCGGCGGCCAGCGCCACCACCTTGGCCGAACTCGAGGCTGTGATCCGCGCCTTCGAGGGCTGCACGCTCAAGCGCCTGGCCAAGAACACCGTGTTCGCCGACGGCGTACCCGGCGCGCCCGTGATGATCGTGGGCGAGGCGCCGGGCGAGGACGAGGACCGACTGGGCAAGCCCTTCGTCGGCGTCAGCGGCCAGTTGATGGACCGCATGTTCGCGGCCATCGGCATGAGCCGCGAGCGCGATCTCTACATCACCAACATCCTGCCCTGGCGGCCACCGGGCAATCGCACACCCAGCGTCGGCGACAGCGCCATCTGCGTCGCCTTCGCGCGCCGCCATGTCGAGCTGGCGCGGCCCAAGATCCTGGTGCTGGCTGGCGGCGTGGCGGCCAAGAACATGCTGGAGACCGAGCAGGGCATCACCCGGCTGCGCGGCAAGTGGTTCGACTACACCCTGCCCGATGGCACGCGCATCCCCGCCATGCCGCTCTACCACCCCGCCTATCTGCTGCGCACTCCGGGCGGCAAGCGGCAGGCGTGGATGGACTTGATCGCGGTGGCGAAACGGCTGGAAGTTCTTGCTGGGACCGCCGGCGTCTCGCCGGCATCATAAAGAGGGCCGGCGAAACGCCGGCGGTCGCAAAGAGCGAAACGGAGGAACGGTCGATGCCCTACGCCACGGGACGCGTGATTCACGACGCCGACGCGCACATCATGGAGACGCCGGGCTTCCTGAACGACTATCTCGACGCGCGATCGCGCGCGATCGTTACCGACACGGTGCTGTTCCCGCGCCGCGAGGGCTTTCATGCGGCGCGCGAGAAGCGCGCGGCGGAGATGGGCGCGGAGGCCTTCGACGACACGCAGGTCATGCTGCGCAAGAACTGGGATGCGCTGGGCTCGTACAAGAAGCAGGACCGGCCGCGCTCGATCGACCTGCTGGGTTTCGCCAGCCAGCTGATGTTCACCACGGCGCTGCTCAACTACTCCAACGTGCTGGAGGGCGGCGACGATCTCGACCTGACCTACGCCGTGGCCAACGCGCACACGCGGCACATGATCGATTTCTGCGCCGTCGACCGCCGCCTGCTGCCCACCGCCTATATCCCGCTGGCCGATTTTGAGCGCACGGCCAAGGCCGCGGGTGAGGCGCTGAAGCTGGGCGCCAAGGCGCTGATGATCCCCTCGCGCTGCCCGACGCACCACTCGCCCAGCCACATCGCCTTCGATCCGCTGTGGGCGCAGGCGCAGGAGGCGGGCATCCCAATCGTCTTCCATGTCGGCGGCGGCGGAAAGCTCATCGATCCGGCCTATTTCAACAACGGCCTGCCGCCGGTGCCCGACTTCCACGGCGGCGACGACAATTTCAAGTCGATCGACTACATGGCGATCGGCATCCCGCCGATGCAGGCGCTGACCGCGCTGATCATCGACCGCGTGCTCGACCGCTTCCCTGGGCTGATGATCGGCGTGATCGAGCAGGGCGCCTCGTGGGTGCCGGGCTGGATGCGCAACATGGACAGCGCGCACAACGCCTTCTTCAAGAACGAGGAGCGGCTGCAGAAGATGTCGCTGAAGCCCTCGGAATTCGTGAAGCGCCAGGTGCGAGTCACGCCCTATCCGCACGAGGACACCGGCTGGATCATCGCCAATAGCGGCGACGGCGTCTGCCTGTTCTCCTCCGACTACCCGCATGTCGAGGGCGGCCGCAATCCGATCAAGCGCTTTGAAGTCTCGATGGACGCGGCGAACATCACGCCGCGCCAGCGCGACCTGTTCTATCGCGACAATTTCATCGAGCTGATGGGTGAAGGCTTGGCAGAAGACCTGCGCTATCCGAGGGTCGCGGCCTGATCCTCACCGGATGGTCGCCCAGAAGGCGAGCTGGTCGGAGAAATCGTTGTCCGCGGATGGACCGCTCCAGGTCGTCAAGCCGGCATTGCCCTGCGTGAGGTCGTTGCGCGCGCTCGACACGCGCAGCAGGTGCGTGTCGGTGCGGTGCATGATGAACAGCTGCCGCGCCGGATCGTGCGAGAAGAACACCAGCCCATCGCTTTGCCGCGGCGTGACGACAGCGAGACTGTATTCGATGCCGCCGCGCTTGTAGCTGGTCTGGTGGGTGACGATCTTGTGGGTGAAGCCCAGGGGTTCCGGCCGTGCAAACGTCACCGTCTGTGGATCGCCAAGCGCCTCCCTGATCAAGCGCTCCATTTGTGCCGCACTGGGCCTCGACTGGGCCAACGCCGCGGACGACAGGGCCAGCAGCGCCGTGGCCAGGAACGCGAGCGCCATTCGTCTCATCATCGCGTGTCTCCTCAAATCCCCTCGCCGTCGGTGCCGTGACCGTCGGTGCGCCAGCGCAGCATGCCGCCGGCGAGGTTGGCAGTATCGGTGAAGCCGGCGCCGCGCAAGATGGCGATGGCCTGCGCCGAGCGGCTGCCCGCGCGGCACACCGCGACGATCGGCTTGTCGCGAGAAAGCTCGCCCGCGCGCGCCTTGAGCTGGCCCAGCGGAATCAGCGTGGCGCCAGGAACGTGACCCAGCGGCCCGTCGAACTCCTCCGGCTCGCGCACGTCGAGTACCTGGACCTTGCCGAGATGCTCCTCCAGCGCGTGGCCCTGGATCTCCCAGATGCCGCCGAAGGTATAGCGCAGCGGCGCCCAGTCGGGGTCGGCGAGCGCGTTGGCTTCGTTCTCCGGCCGGCCGCATTTGAGGTTGGCCGGCACCGCCACATCGAGCTGCTTGGGATGCGGCAGGTTGAGGTTGGCCATGTGGCCGGCGAAATCGCCGATCGCCACGTCGCCGCCCAGCCGCGGATTGAAGCGGCTTTCCTCGCGTACCGAGGTGACGGTGTGCCCCTTGTAGTCGTGCGCCGGATACAGCAGGCAGCCGGCCGGCAAGGTGAGAATGCGATCGTGCACCGAGCGGTACATCGCGCGCGCGTCGCCCTGCTGGAAATCGGTGCGGCCGCTGCCGCGGATCAGCAGGCAGTCGCCGGTGAAGGCCATCGCATGATCGTCGAGGACGTAAGTCAGGCAGCCATTGGTGTGGCCCGGCGTGGCGCGCACCTCCAGGTACCGGCGGCCGAAGGCGACGCGATCGCCATGCTCAAGGCAGCGGTCCGCGCCCTCGGCGCCACTGGCTTTCGACAGCGCGATGGCGCCGCCCAGCCGGCGGCGCAGCAGCCACGCGCCGGTGACATGGTCGGCGTGCACGTGGGTCTCCAGGATCGCCACCAGCTTCAGCTCGAGCTCACTGATCAGCGCGGCGTCGCGACGCGCCTGCTCGAAGACCGGATCGATGATCACCGCCTCGCGCGTGTCGGCGCAGCCCAGAAGGTAGGTGTAGGTCGACGAGACGGGGTCGAAGAGCTGACGAAACACAAGCATGGGCGCCACGTCAGCACCGCGCGCGCGGGCTGTCCAGCGTCACGCGAGGCTTGCATGCGGGCGCCTGACAGTGTGCGATGCGCGCCATGACACACAAGCTCGACGCCGTTGAAGGCCTGACCTTCGCCACCAAGGATTTCGCTCTCGAGAAGGGCGGCACCTTGCCGCTCTGCGAGGTCGCCTACGAAACGCACGGCAAGCTCAACGCCGCCGGCGACAACGCCATCCTCGTGGTCCACGGCTACACCTCGAGCGGCCATGTCGCGGGCGTGCATGCCGAAGGCAAGGAGGCGCGCGGCGTGGCGCCCGGCACGGCGGGCTGGTGGGACGCGCTGATCGGGCCGGGCAAGGCGGTCGACACCGACAAGTTCTTCGTCGTCGGTGTCAATGCGCTGGGCTCGTGCCACGGCTCGACCGGGCCGGCCAGCCTCGATCCGCGCACCGGCAAGCCCTACGGTCCGACCTTCCCCGAGGTGACGATCCGCGACATCGTGCGCTCGCAGAAGCTGCTGCTCGACTCGCTGGGCGTGAAGCACCTGGTGGCGGTGTGCGGCCCTTCGATGGGCGGCTTCCAGTCCTTCCAGTGGGGCGTCAGCTACCCCGATTTCATGCACGGTGTCGTCGCCACGGTGACCGCGCCCAAGATGCGCGCGGGCACGATCGACGCCGCCGAGCAGTTGCGCCAGCGGCTCGCGAGCCATCCCAACTGGAACAATGGCTGGTACTACGAGAACGGCGGCATCGCCTCGATCCTCGCGGACATAAGGCACGAGACCTTGGTGGGCTACGGCCAGCGCGAAATCCTCGCGGCGACGATCCCCGATCCGGCCAAGCGCGAGGAGGCGATCCGCGCCAACGCGCGCGAATGGGCGAAGACCTATGACGGTCATTCGATGGTCGTGCTGCGCCGCGCCATCGGCACTTTCGACATCACCGCCGACTACGCCAAGCTGAAGGCCAAGGTGCTCTACGTGATCGCGCCCAACGACACGCTGTTTCCCGCCAAGATGGGCGTGTCCTACGCCAAGGAGATGCGCGAGGCCGGCGTCGACCTCACCTATGTCGAGCTGGTCACCGACAAAGGCCACATGGCGAGCCACGCCGACGCCCTGCAATGGGCCCCGGCGCTGGCCGCGTTCATCGAGCGGTTGGGGAAGTAGTTCGCTGTCATCCTGAGCGCAACGAGGGACCTTGCGGTTGATCGTTCAAACGCAAGCGGCGCCGGAAACCGTCCGGCGCCGCTGGTGACTGATACTTCGACCGCAAGGTCCTTCGCCGCGCTCAGGACGACGGTGCGTTTCAAATCGTCAGCACGGTGAACCGCGAATCGCCATCGCGCTTGACCTGGCCAACGAGGTCGACCTCCCATTCGAGGTACTGGTTCATCGCCGCCTCGACGCCTTCCTTGCGGTCGTAGGGGCGGTACCAGACGTCGGTCGGCGGGTCGGCCATGCGGGTGTGCTCGTTCTCCAGCGGCAGGCCGGCCTCCTTCCACGCCTTCATGCCGCCGGCGAGCGTCGCCACCTTCCACGCTGCCATCGCCGCGACCTCGGCCGAGGCGAGCCGCGCCAGCACGCCGTCAGGCGAGACCAGCACGATGCGCCGGGCCTTGGGCGCCTCGGCCACCATCTTCGGCAGGGTCTCGGCGAGGTTGGCGCGGGTGGCGAACCAGGCGCCGGGGACGTGGCCGTCGCGGTACCGAAGACTGGTGTCGAGATCGATCACCAGCGCCTCGCCACGCTCGACCAGCCCATTGAGCTCCTTGGGCGACAGAGTCGGCGTCTTGATCGCACCCAGCCCGGGCACGCCGCGCTTCTCCGGTCCGGTCTCGATCTGGTTCTTGCCCGGCCGGTGGTCGAGCACGAAGACCTTCTTCCAGCCCATTTGCAGCAGCCAGTGCGCCGTCATGGTCGCGCGCACGCCGTCATTGTCGTGCAGCACGATCGTGGCGTTGCGCACGCCGACGTATTGATCGGTCGCCTGCACGAGCTGGCCGCCCGCCGCGTGGCGCAGGCCGATCAAATGGCCGGCCTTGTACTCTGCCGGATCGCGCACGTCGAAGGCGTAGAGGCAGCCGCCTTTCGCGGCCGCGTCGTCGGCCATGTCGCGCAAGGTGTTGAGGCCGATCTTCTTCACGCCGACCTTCTCGGCCACCTTGGCGGCGGCCTCGCGCGCCCACTGCGCGGCCTCCTTGCTTTGCGGCTTGAAGCTGTCGGTCTTGCCGCGCGCCACTTCGAGGCCTGCGAGATGCCAGCCCATGGTGCCGTTCTTCAGCGCGATCACCTTGTTGGGTACGCCGGCGTTGATCAGCGACTGCGCGCCGATGATCGAGCGCGTGCGGCCGGCGCAGTTCACCACCACCAGGGTCTCGGGGTTGGGCGCCATGTCCTTGACGCGGTAGACCAGCTCGGCGCCGGGGCAGTCGATCCCGCCGGGGATCGACATGTTGTGGAACTCCTCGTAGGGCCGCGAATCGAGGATCACCATGTCGCGACCCTCGTCCTGCATCTTCTTGATCTCGGCGGCGTCGACGCGCGGCGTATCGCGGTCGTGCTCGACGATCTCGCCGAAGGCCTTGCTCGGCACGTTGACGCCCGTGAAGATCTCGTAGCCCGCCTCGCGCCACGCCTTCAGCCCGCCATCCATCACGGCGACGTTGGTGTAGCCCAGCAGCGTGAGCTTGGAGGCGGCGCGGCCGGCGCGGCCGAGCTGGCCTTCCTCGCCGGTGTCCATGACGACGATGCGCGCGGCGAAGTTGGGCACGAGTGGCAGGATACGCAGTTCCAGCTTCGACAAGGGCACGCAGATCGCGAACAGCGGATGGCCGTCGGACGAGAACTGGCCCTCCTCGCGCACGTCGACGAAGCAGACCTCCTCCTCCGTGCCCATCAGCGCCTTGACGTCGGCGACACTGATCAGCGGCGTCAGGATCTTCGGCGGTGCGGCGAACTCGGCCGCCTGCTTGGTCTCCAGCTCGACCATCACGCGGCGTGGCAGGTGCTCGAGGCTCAGCCCGTACAGATGCAGATGCAGCGCCGGCCCGCCGCCCACCGGCACCTGGATGGTGTGGAAATCGTCGGGCAGGAACTGGATCGAGTTGCCCTTCACCACCGTCAGCTCCGAGCCCTTGGCCAGCTCGACGCTGTTGGGATCGTTGACGCCCTCGCTCGCCACGCGGTCGTAGCGCACGTTGTGCTCCTGGCCGTGCACGCCAGCGATCACCGCCCAGGTCGTGTGATTGTGCGGCTGCACCAGCTTGCCCTCGAGGCCCGCCGAGGCGTAGAGCGCGAAGCGGTGGTCGGGATCCTCGGCCAGGCGGTAGATGCCGCCTTCCTTGCGCACCGGGAACTGCTCAAGCGGGAACAGCTCGGTGCGCGTGGCCAGCCCGACCAGGCTCTCGCCGATCTTCGCCAAGCCCTCGCGCGTCACACCCTCGGCCTCGATGGCGCGCACCGCCTCGACCGTCTCGCGCACCGCCTGCGCCCGCTCGTTCCACACCGACATGGCATCCTCCAGATACGCTCTCGGCGCGCATCATAGTCGATCTTAACCTTCGACCGGAGGGGGAAGGTAAACCAGACATCATATGCGATCGACCCGCACCCCGAGCGAGGGCGCGACGCTGAGCGCGCTTGCCGGCTTCGCCGGGTTCCAGTAACCAAGGGGCAGCTCCTCCGGGGGGAGAGGCCTTGACGGGAGTTCCATCGATGAAGCGCATCGTCGCGCTCTTGGGCGCGCTGGCCATCTGCGCGCCGGCGTCAGACGCTCTTGCCCAGGCGGCGGCCAAGCCGGCGGCGACCAAGCCGCCCGCGCCGGCCAGGCCGGCCGCCGCCGCGCCCACCGCCAAGCCGCCCGCCGCCAAGCCCGCCGCGGCCCAGCCGCAGCGCGCGACCGTGCGGCCGGCGGCGCGGCCGGTGTGGCGGCCCGCGGCGCAGCCGCGGCAGGCCTATGTGCCGCCGCCACCGGTGATCGATATCGATCCCAGCTTCTCCTTGCCCTCCGACCTGCCGACCGTGCTGTCGTCGGCCGATGTCGAGCGGTACCAGCGGATCATCGCCGCGCAGGCCGGCGGCAACTTCGCCGACGCCGACGCCGACATCCGCGAGCTGCGCGACAAGACGCTGCTGGGCTACATGCTGGCGCAGCGCTACCTCTCGGCCTCGTACCGGCCGACGCAGGACGAGCTCGCGTCCTGGCTGCGCGAATACAACGACCATCCCGACGCGCCCGGCGTCTATCGGCTCGCCGCCTCGCGCGGCGCGGCGGACTTGACGCCCTCCAGCTTCGTCGGATCGTCGCGCGGCGGCCGCGGCATCGCCCCCGATACGCACACCATGGGCGGCGGCTCGGTGCAGGCCGAGACCACGCGCGCGCGGCTGGCTCGCATGATCGAGGATCAGGGCTTCGACGCCGCGCGCCGCCTGCTGGCAGCCTCGCAGGGCGTCCTGCCGGCCGACGAGGTCGCGCGCTGGCAGAGCGAAATCGCCAATCGCCAGCTGCAGGCCGGCAACGTCGACCAGCCGGTCGGCGAGATCTCCGACGAGCGGCCCTCGGCGACCTGGACCGCCGGCATCGCCGCCTTCCGCAAGGGTTCCTACAGCCAGGCGGCGCGGCTCTTCGAGCAGGTCGCCGACGCCTCGTCCAGCCGCGCCTATTCGTCGGTGCTCTCGGCCGGCGCCTTCTGGGCGGCGCGCGCGCACCTGCTGGCCGGCAATCCCGAGCGCTTCTCGCTGTGGATGAAGCGCGCGGCGATCTACGACCGCACCTTCTACGGCCTGCTGGCGCTGAAGACCCTGGGCGTCGACCTCAAGCCGCAATGGAAGCCGGCCGAGCTCGACCGCGAGCGCCGTCGGCTGCTGCTCGACAGCGCCGCCGGCAAGCGCGGCGTCGCGTTGCTTCAGTTGCGCGCCATCAGCAACGCCGAGACCGAGTTCTTCGCCGCCGCGATCGACGCCGACGTCAAGATCGTCGAGGCGGTGCTGGCGATCGCAGAGAAAGCGCGCCTGCCGGCGCTGGCGCTGCGCGTCGGCAACGCCTCGCGCGAGCGGCCCGAGCGCATCGAGGGCCTCGACAACGCGCTCTTCCCGCTGCCGCCCTACACGCCGCGCGAAGGCTTCGTCGTCGAGCCGGCGCTGGTCTACGGCTTCATGCGCCAGGAATCGGCGTTCAACCCGCGCGCCCGCTCCTATGTCGGCGCCATGGGCCTGATGCAGTTGATGCCCGGCACGGCCAACGAGGTCGTGCGTCAGTTCCTGCCCGACCGTGCCGGCACCAACCCCTACGAGCCCAGCTTCAACGTCTCGATGGGCCAACAATACATCCGCTCGCTGCTCGGCGGCAGCGGCTACAGCAACGACCTGATCAAGGTCGTCGCCGCCTACAACGCCGGCCCGGGCAACGTGAACCGCTGGATGGTGAGCGACACGGCCAACGATCCGCTGCTCTTCGCCGCCTCGATCCCGCTCAACGAGACGCGCGGCTTCGTCGAGGCGGTGATGTCGAACTTCTGGATCTACCAGCTGCGCACCGGCAAGCCGACGCCGACGCTCGACCAGCTGGCGCAGAATCAGTGGCCGCGATACGAGGGCAGGTAGTTTGGGATCGCCGGCGTCCCGCCGGCGCTTCCTCTCGGGACAACGACGACACCGCTGAAGCTCAGCGAATACCGCATCGACCCCGACCGCCCGCAGGGCGAGGCGCTGCGCAGCTGATCGCCCAGATGGCCGAGCAGGTGCCGATCGAGATCGGCTGCTACTGCGACGTGCTGACCTGCCATCGCTTGACGCATCGCGGCGCGCGCTCGTCGTCGGCACCGCAAGTGCGCAGAGCAGCATCGCCGCCATCGGGCTTGATCGCGCACCATGCGCGCAGTGACAGTGGCGTCATGCAAGGAGACTCCCGCCCGATGACCAAACCCTTCGCCGGAATCCGCATCCTCGATTTCACCCGCGTGCTCGCCGGACCATACGGGACCTATCAGTTCGCGCTGATGGGCGCCGACGTGGTCAAGATCGAGTCCAAGGAAGGCGACGACATGCGCTATGGCGGCGTCGCCAAGGAATGGTCGGCGCGCGGCATGGCGCCGGGCTGGATGGCGGTCAACGCCAACAAGCGCTCGATCACGCTCGACCTGAAGAAGCCCGAGGCGATCGCGGTCGTGAAGAAGCTGGTCGAGAGCGCCGACATCGTCTGGGAGAATTTCCGCCCCGGCGTGATGGACGGTCTGGGCATCGGCTACCAGGCGCTGTCGGCGATCAATCCCAGGCTGATCTATTGCGCAGTGTCGGGCTTCGGCCAGACCGGGCCGGAGAGCAAGGCGGCGGCGTTCGACGGCATGGTGCAGGCGATGTCCGGCCTGATGTCGATCACCGGCCATCCTGAGATGGGACCAACGCGCGTCGGCTATCCGGCCTGCGATGTCACCGCCGGCGCCACGGCGGCCTTCGGCGTCGCGACCGCGCTGTTCCAGCGCACGCATACCGGCCGGGGCCAGCTCGTCGATATCGCCATGCTCGACGCGACCATGGCCTTCATCGGCACCTCGATCGCCGAATACACCTTCACCGGCAAGCGCCCGCCGCAGGCGGCCAACCAGTCGGTGACGCGCAAGCCGACCGGCGACATGTTCCCGACCAAGGACGGCTTCATCGTGCTCGCGGTGATGACCGACAAGCAGTTCGGCAACCTGATGCGCGAGATCGGCCGGCCCGATGTCGCCCTCGATCCTGGCTTCAGCGACTGGGACAAGCGCATCGCGCGCGCCAAGGAGCTCAAGGCGATCATCACCGAGGCGTTGGCCGCCGATACGTCGACCAATTGGGCGCGGCGTCTGCGCAAGGCCGACGCGCCCTGCGGCAAGGTCTACGCCATCGACGAGATCATGGCGCACCCGCAGCTCGAGCACCGCACCATCGTGCAGAAGATCGACACGCAGTACGGACCGGTGACCCTGGCCGGCAGCGGCGTGAAGCTGGAGCACGGCGGCCCCTCGGTCGAGCGCGCGCCGCCGGCGCTGGGCCAGCACACCGAGGAGGTGCTGCGCGAGGCGGGCTACGACGCGGCCGCGATCGCGAAGCTGAAGGCGGCCGGCGCGGCGTAGTTCTCTCTCTCCCCGCGAGTGGAGAGAGGGAACTTGACGCGCCACACAGGCGACCGGCACGCTACGACGATCCATCACGAGGCATCCCTCATGCCCACGCTCAACCACGCCCGCCTGCGCCGCTTCCTCGCGGACATGACGTCGCTTGTCGGCGGCGCGCAGCAGGACAAGGACGAGAAAGCGATCGTCGACGTCGGCGGCAAACTGCTGGGCGATCTCGTCGCGCATGACGACTGGCTGCCGGAGTCGTGCGCCGACGCCAAGGCCGGCACCTACCAGCAGCATCTGCTGTACTGCGATCCGCAGGAGCGTTTCTCGGTCGTGAGCTTCGTCTGGGCGCCGGGCGCCTTCACGCCGGTGCACGATCATCTCACCTGGGGCCTGATCGGCATGCTGCGCGGCGCCGAGAGCGAGGAGCGCTACGAGCGCTGCGCCGAGAATGGCTGCCTCGAGCCGGTGGCGCAGACGATCCTGCGCCCGGGCGAGGTTGGCGTCGTCTCGCCGACCATCGGCGACATCCACAGGGTCAGCAACGCGCTCGTCGACCGCGCCTCGATCAGCATCCACGTCTATGGCGGCAATATCGGCGCCATCCGCCGCCACAAGTTCGACCTCGCGCACAACAAGGCCGAGGACTTCATCTCTGGCTACAGCGCCACGCCGCTGCCCAACATCTGGGATCGCTCGAAGGATACGGGGCAATGATGGCCGTCCCCCGGCGGGAAGGCATGACGGGGATCACACTATGAGCGAGCCGGTCGTCGTCGTGCGCGAGCACGGCGTGACGCATGTCACGCTGAACCGGCCGGAGCGCGGCAACGCCTTCGCGCTCGACATGGTCGAGGCGGCGCTGGCGGCGGTGCAGTCAGCCTACAGCGACGGCACGCGCCTGCTGGTGATCGCCGGCGCCGGCAAGAATTTCTGCACCGGCCTGGACCTCGGCGATCTCGACACCGCCAGCGACGGTGACCTGCTGCTGCGGCTGGTGCGCATCGAGACCCTGCTCGACGCGGTGTGGTGCGCGCCCTGCGTTACCATGGGCATCGGCCGCGGCCGCGTCATGGGCGCCGGCGCCGATCTCTTCACCGCCTGTGACCGGCGCGTGGCGATCGAGGGCTCGAGCTACACCTTCCCCGGCGCGGTGTTCGGCGTGGCCCTGGGCACGCGCCGCCTGATGGAGCGCATCGGCGCCGACCTGGCGCGCGACATGGTGCGCTCCGGCCGCGTGCTGCCGCACGACGAGGCGCTGCGCGTCGGGCTGGCGACCATCGCCGTGCCACCCGATGCCGTCGAGCCCGAGATCATCGCCGCACAGCAGGCCGCGAGCCGACTCGATATCGAGACCAACGCCACCATCCACCGCCTGGCGCGGCGCGACGATTCCGACGCCGACCTCGCCGGGCTGGTGCGCTCGGCGGCACGCCCGGGATTGAAGGCCCGCATCCTCGCGTATCGGGCGCGGACGTTGCCGCCGAAGCGGTGAGGCGCGCGTCCCGTCATTGACTCCATCTGTTATAAAGTCGCCCCACCCGCGTGGAGCGCGTCATGACCAACCCCGCCGACCGCATCGACCAGTCCAAGCCGTTCAAGCCGGTGAACATCGCCATCCTCACCGTCTCCGACACGCGCACGCTTGAGACCGACAAGTCGGGCGACACGCTGGTCGAGCGCCTCACCGCGGCCGGCCACAAACTGGCCGACCGCGCCATCGTCACCGACGACGTCGAGAAGATCCGCGCGGTGGTCGGCAAGTGGATCGCCGATCCCGCCATCGAGGCAGTGATCACCACCGGCGGCACCGGCGTGACGGGCCGCGATGTGACGCCGGAGGCGCTGGAGGGGCTGTTCGAGAAGAAGATCGAGGGCTTCGGCGAGACCTTCCGCTGGGTGAGCTTCCAGAAGATCGGCACCTCAACCATGCAGAGCCGCGCCACGGCCGGCGTCGCCAACGGCACCTACATCTTCGCCCTGCCCGGCTCGACCGGCGCCTGCAGGGATGGCTGGGACGAGATCCTGCGCTGGCAGCTCGACATCCGCTTCCGGCCCTGCAACTTCGCGGAGCTGATGCCGCGGCTGAACGAGGGCAAGATCCCGCGCAGCGGCTGACGCGAGCCTCGATGGATCTCGCGCCCGTCCTCACCGCCTTGCGCACGCGGCCGGCGCTTGCGCATCTGACCGAAGGCGACCTCGCGCCGCTGCCCGCGACCGGCACCGCCCATGGCCATGTGCGCATCGTGCCGGCCATCGAAGGCCGACGCCTGCTGGCGCGCGTCGCCTATGCCCATCCCGGCGATCGCGGCGCGGCGGCGCGCCTGCACCGGCAGGCGGCGGCGTTCCGCCATGTCGCGCCGTCGGGGCTCACGCCCCAGCTGTTCGACCTTGTCGAGCCCGGCGAGCGCCTGCCCGGCGGTGCGTTGATCGTCGATGCGATCGACGGCCGCGCGCCGCGCCTGCCGCGCGAGATGACGGCGATCGCCGAGACCCTGGCGGCGTTGCATCGTCTGCCGACGCCGGCCGCCGCCTCGCCGCTGCCGCGTCAGGACAATCCTTTCCTCGCGACATTGGCGGTGGTCGAGCACCACGCCGCGCGCTTTCTCGACCACGCCGTGCCCGAGGCACGCGCGCGCGCCGAACTTGGCGAGGAGCTGAGCGAGCTGCGCGGCATGGGCCTGGCGCTGGGCAAGCGCGCGCAGCCGATCAGCCTGGCGCTGGGCGACACCCACCCCGGCAATTTCGTCGTCGATCAAACGGGCAAGGCCTGGTTCGTCGATCTCGAGAAGGTCCATGCCGGCTCGGCCGCGATCGACCTGGCGCATGCCAGCCTGCCAACCTCGACGCGCTGGAGCCCGGGCGAGGGCTGCGTGCTCAGCCCGGACGCGCTGAGACTTTTCCACAGCCACTACCTTGCCCGTATCGACGGCGCCGTCGCCAAGGCCTTGAAGCCCTGGTTGATGCCGATGCGGCGGCTGACCTGGCTGCGCGGCATGGTGTTTTTCTGCCGCTGGCGGGTACAGACCCGCGCGCCGCGCGATCCCCAGGATCCCGACCAGTGGAGCGACGCTGGCATGGCGCCGGCGATGAAGGCGCATCTCGACGAGCGTATTGATGATTGCTTCAGAGCCGACTCGATCAGGGCCATGCGCACGGAATGGCAGGGTGATTTCTTTCAATAGAATCTGTATGATGCGGGAAGTCTTTTGACAGTCGAGATCATCGCCCGATGGATTGGGAAGTTATCCGCAGCCGCATCATGATGTTCCTGATGGCTGACGCCGCAGGCTTCGTCCTGTTCTGGATCTACCGCGCCTTCGGCGCTCCCGGCGGCCGTATCGAGGAAATCCTGCTGCTGACCCTGGGTGTCGCCAACGGCATCATCATCCTCGCGGCCTTGGGCGCCGGCCTGCTGCTGCTGCCCGGCCATCTCTACCGCCGTTTCCAGGTCTGGTTCGGCTGATCGCCCACCGCCGTTTGTTCTTGTTTTGTTCACAACGAGGCACTAGCGTCCGGGTATGGCCCGGTCGCTCAAAATCCCGGCGGAGATCGACGCGCTGGAGGCCCGCGCCCACAAGGGCCGCGGCGCGATCAGCAATCCGCCGGTGCGCTACGATTCGCAGAGCACGGTGGCGGTCGACGACGGCTGGGGCTCGGCCAACACGCGCGACCCGGTCAGGGTCAATTCGCATCCCGACGACGAGGAGCCGCCGCGTCTGGCGACCACGCTGACGCGCGACGCATCGCGCACGGTGATCGCGCGCAACACCTCGCCCGACGTGCCCTTCGACCGCTCGATCAATCCCTATCGGGGCTGCGAGCATGGCTGCGTCTATTGCTTCGCGCGGCCGACGCACGCCTATCTCGGCCTGTCGCCCGGCCTCGATTTCGAGACCAAGCTGCTGTTCAAGCCCGACGCGCCGGCGCTCCTGCGCCAGGAGCTGGCGAAGCGCGGCTATCGTTGCGACGTGATGGCGATGGGCACCAACACCGATCCCTACCAGCCGGTCGAGCGCGAGCTGAAGCTGATGCGCCGCATCCTGGAGGTGCTGGCCGAGTTCAATCACCCCGTGGGCATCGTCACCAAGAACGCGCTGGTCACGCGCGACATCGACATCCTGGGACCGATGGCGAAGAAGAACCTTGTGCAGGTGTTCCTCTCCGTCACCACGCTCGATCGCCGCCTCGCCAACATCATGGAGCCGCGCGCCTCGACGCCTCTCAAGCGCGTGGCGGCGATCCGCACGCTCAACGAGGCCGGCGTGCCCTGCGGCGTGATGGCCGCGCCGATGATCCCGGCGATCAATGACCATGAGATGGAGGCGATCCTCGAGGCGGCGCACCAGGCCGGCGCGCAACGCGCCGGCTACACCGTGCTGCGCCTGCCGCTGGAGATCGCCCAGCTCTTCGAGGAATGGCTGCGCGAGCATTTCCCCGACAGGGCCGATCGCGTGCTGTCGCTGGTCAAGCAGATGCGCGGCGGCAAGATCTACGATTCCGACTGGAGCCAGCGCATGACCGGCACCGGCGCGCTCGCGCAACTGATCCGCCAGCGCTTCGAGCTGGCGGCGAAGAAGTTCGACTTCAACAAGTTCCGCTACCAGCTCGACGTCACGCAGTTCCGCGTGCCGGAGTCGGCGAGCGGCAAGGATACGCGGCAGATGTCGCTGTTTTGACGCGTCCTCCGCGCCGTCAGGGCAGGCCGAGCTCGCGCCGCGCGGCTTCGCGCATCTCGTTGAAGGCGCCGTAGAGGGCGAAGGTCTGCCGTTCGGGATACGCCCAACCCGGTCCCTTGATGTCGAGCCGCAGGACGAGGCCGGATTGCATCTGTGCCAGCAGGGGCTGGCTGCGGATGGTGCAGATCCGGCCCGGGCAGGTCATCGCCAGCGGCGGATTGTCGTCGACCTGGATGCGGACGGTGTTAGGCTAGGCGCGCAGCGCCAGGCTGAAGCGGTCGCCTGGCACACTGTGGATCAGCGTCGCCGTGACGGTGTTGTGGCGATAGCGGCCGATATAGCTGACGTCGAGCTCGACCGTGCAGCTCTTGCGGTCCTTGGCGCAGCGCACGTACCAGCCCTCGCGGGTCGACGCCCGGGCGTCGGCCGGAAGGTTGCGCTTGACGATCGGCGTATAGGACTCGGGAACATAGCGCTTGTCCGAATCCGAGCACCCGGCGATCGCGCAGGCGATCATCGCCACCGTCAACAATCTGGCCATTTCCGTGATCCCCAAGAAGACTTGGGCGATACGCTACAACCACGCGAAGCGCAGGGCTATGGCGTTTACCGCCCGCGTCGGACGATATCGGCGTAGGCTATCGTCGAAACGGCCACCACGGGGAGCGCGTCATGGATCAGGGCGGCATACCGGTCGACATCGCCGATTGGCGGCCAGCGCCCTTCGCGCTGGGCGGCGGCACGGTGTTCGCCGTCGGCGACGTGCATGGCTGCGCCGACGAGCTCGCGGCGCTGCTCGACGTCATCGCCAGGGAGGCGGCCCAGGCGCCGGGCCCGACGCGCCTGATCTATCTCGGTGACCTGATCGACCGCGGCCCGCGCAATCTCGAAGTGCTGCGCCTGTGGAGCGAGGACGCGCCCACCCGCGGCGTCGACCATCTCGATCGCCTGATGGGCAACCACGAGCAGATGCTGCTGCTGGCCATAGGCGATGGGCCGCATGCGACCAAGGCCAAGGCGATGTGGCTGAGCGAGCGCATGGGCGGCACCAAGGTGCTGGATGAATTGCGCCGGGTGGTCGGCGAGCCCGACGCGCCGCTCGACGAGGCGCTGCTCGAGGCGGGTCTGGGCGAGGGCGTGCTGGCGCGCCTGGTGGCGGCGCGCTCGCATGTGCGCCTGGGCAACACCGTCTTCGTCCATGGCGGGCTCGACCCGCGCGTCGATGCGGCCGAGTTCCTGGCTCGGCCGTGGAGCGCCTTCATCGGCGCGACCTGGGCCTGGATCATGGAGGGCTTTCTCGACTGGCAAGGCGGCTTCGGCGGCACGCTGGTGGTGCACGGCCACACGCCGCCGCCGCGCCATCGCGAGCTGACCGGCCAGGACGATCCGCATCTCTTCCAGCACGACCGGCTGGGCCTCGACGGCGGCAGCGCGCGCACCGGCATCGTCGCGGCGGCGCGCATCGAGGACGGCCGCTACCGCGTCCTGCGCGCCGGGCGGGCGGGCGCCTGTACTCCGTGAAGATCGCGTCGGTGGCGGCCCGGTCGCCGGGACGATACTGTCACGCATGCTCCGACACCTTGCCGCCGCCGCGTTGTTCGTGCTTGTCGCGCTGGGTCCGCCGACACCGGCGATGGCCCAGCTGCAATTCAGGGACGTGATCCACGAGGTCCGTGGCGGCGTGCTGGCGCACGACATCTCGTTCTGGGCGGCGGGCCATGTCGAGCGCGGCGTCGCACTGAACGCCGAGATCGCCTTCGCCCCGTCCTTCGGCGTCCTCTTCGGCCGCGTCCGGCCGGTACTGGGCGGCAGCTTCGCGACCCACAACGGTACCAGCCTGGTCTATCTCGACGTGCGCTTCGAGTTCACCATCGACCGCTTCTTCTTCGCGCTCGGTGTCGGTCCGGCGATCCATACCGGCGGAACCGAGCGCCGGGTCGATGGCCGCAAGGCGCTGGGCTCGCGCGTGCTGTTCCATCCCTCGTTCCAGTTCGGCCTGCAGCTCACGCCACACAGCCGCGTCGAGGCCTATTACGAGCACGTCTCCAACGCCTACCTCGCGAAACCCAATCCCGGCCTCGACAATATCGGCCTGCGCCTGGCGCACCGCTTCTGATCACCAGGCGGCGCCGTAGCCGGCGAAGCTCGTCGGGATGCGCTGGATGTCCTGGATGACGTCGGGCGGCAGGTCCGAGCCTTCCTCCGAGGTGGCGCTGGCCGAGACCGAGTCCGAACCGGCGAAGCGCGCGCGGATCGCCTTGGCGATCTCGCGATGCGTGCCGACGGCTGCGAACAGGCGTACGACATCGTCGGAGATCTCCCTCGTCATGTCCGACCACTGACCCTGCTTCGACATCGCGTTGAGCTTGCGCCCGAGATCGCCCAGGCCATGCGCCTCGAGCACCGGCCAATAGGCAGGCGTCGAGCCGTAGAAACCGACGCGCATGCGCACCCAGTCGACCTTTTTGGCCACCTCCTCCTCGGTCGCGCCCGTGGCGACGAAGCCGCCGCCATGAATCTCGAAATTCTCGCGCGTGCGCCCACTCTTGGCCCAACCCTCGGCGAGCCTGGGCATCACCATCTCCTCGAGATACTTGCGCGTGCAGAAAGCATGCAGGCGCACGCCGTCGGCCACCTCGCCGGCAAGCCGCAAGGTGTGCGGCCCGACGGCGGCGAGCTCAACCGGCACCATCGGCAGGTGCAGCGAGGGCGGCGTGAAGTTCGGCGTCATCAGGGTGAAGCGATAGTGCTCGCCCTCGAACTTCAGCTTCTCGCCCTTCTCCCAGCAGCGCCAGATCGCGCGCATCGCCTTCACATACTCGCGCAGCCTGGGTGCCGGCGGCGACCATTTCACCGAGAAGCGGTTCTCGTTGTGCGCCCGCACCTGCGGGCCGATGCCCAGCACGAAGCGGCCACGCGAGGCGAGCTGCAGATCCCACGCCGTGCTGGCCGTCACCATCGGGCTGCGCGGAAAGGCGATGGCCACACCGGTGGCGAGCTGCAGTCTCTCGGTCGCCACCGCCGCCACGCCCAGGGACAGAAACGGCTCGTGCCGGTTCTCCAAGGTCACCACGCCGTCATAGCCCTGCGCTTCCGCGGCCCGCGCCGCGTCGGCCACCAGGCGCAGATCGCGCTGCGGCAGGGTCGTCATGATGCGCATTGGGTCCTCCTCCAGATGGCCGCTACGATAACACCGGCCAATGACCGTGGAGCCACCATGCAGTTCGGAATTGTCGGCATTCCTACCGTGCGCGAGGCGGATGGACTCATCGACCGCGCCATCACCTTCGCCCGGCGCGTCGAGCGGCTGGGGTTCAGCGGCCTGTGGACCACCGACGCCCTGGGCCGCGGCTTCGTCACCGTCGATCCGCTGATCTTCCTGAGCACACTGTGCGTGGCCACCGAGCGCATCGAGATCGGCACCTGCGTCACCCAGGTGCCGTTGCGCCACCCGGTCGAGCTCGCCCATCGCGCCCAGACACTCAACATCCTCTCCCGTGGCCGCTTCCGCTTCGGTGTCGGCAGCGGCTCGACCAAGCACGATTTCGACACAGTGCAGGTCGACTACGATCGGCGATTCAAGCTGCTGCCGGAGTACCTCGCGGTCATGCGCAGGGTCTGGGCCGGCGAGAAGGTGTTCGGACCCGCGCTCTCCGTGTGGCCCGGCACCGAAGGCGGCCCACCGGTCTATCTCGGCGCCTGGCGCAGCCAGCGCTGGATCGATCTCGCCGCGCATCATTGCCACGGCTGGATCGCATCAGGAATCCACGGCGCGATGGAGGATTTGCCGATCGGCCTCGACATGTTCCGCAAGGCCGGCGGCAAGCGCGCCATCCTCGCCAACATCTTCACCGACCTGCGCCCCGATCCGCCGCATATCCCGGCCCACGCGAAGGTGACGGTCACCGGCGGCAAGGCCGAAGCCCGCGACCGCCTGCGCCGGATCGCCGATCTGGGCTTCGACGACGCGCTGCTGATCGTGCCGATGGGCGCGCCCGACATGCTCGACGAGATTCGCGACCTGCTGCCGTAGGCGCGGAGCGCCGGCGGGACGCCGGCGCTCCTATCGATCACGCCGCGAACAGGCCATCCGCGACGCCTTCCGCCTGGCGCTGCACCAGGCGGCGGTAAGTGCCGTCCTTGCGTCGCATCAGGTCGGCGTGGCTGCCATCCTCGACGATGTGGCCCTCGTCGAACACCAGGATGCGATCGAGCGTGCGCACCGTCGACAGGCGATGGGCGATCACCAGCGTCGTGCGTCCGCGCATCAGCCGTTCCATCGCGTCCTGGATCAGCGCCTCGGATTCGCTGTCCAGGCTCGACGTCGCCTCGTCGAGGATCAGGATCGGCGTGTCGGCCAGGAAGGCGCGCGCCAACGCCACACGCTGACGCTCGCCGCCCGACAGCTTGACGCCGCGCTCGCCCACCAGGGTGGCGTAGCCCTTGGGCTGGCGCATGATGAAGCCGTCGGCATGCGCCATACGGGCCGCCGCGCGGATCTTCTCGCGCGACGCCTCGGGCCTGCCGTAGGCGATGTTCTCGGCCAGCGAGCGGTGGAACAGGATCGGCTCCTGCTGCACGATCGCCACCTGGCGGCGCAGGCTGTCCTGCGTCACCTCGGCGATGTCCTGGCCGTCGATGGCGATGCGGCCGCCATCGATGTCGTGCAGGCGCTGCACCAGCTTGACGAACGTCGTCTTGCCAGAGCCCGATACGCCCACCAGACCGACGCGCTGGCCGGCCGGGATGCGCACCGACAGGCCGTCGTAGACCTGCCGTCCCTGCGCGCGATAGCCGAAGGCGACATCGTCGAAGACGATCTCGCCCCTGGGCACCAGGATGTCGCGCGCGCCCACGCGATCGACCACGCCGATCGGCTCGTCGTGCAGCGCCACCAGCTCGTCGAGGTCGTTCACGCAACGGCGGAAGACGTCGATGTGATAGCCGATGTCGCGCAGATAGCCGTGGATCACGCCATAGGCGGTGATCACGAACACCACCTCGCCGACGCTGGCCGCACCCTGCCACCAGAACACGAGCACCAGGCCGACCACCGTCAGGCGCAGCAGCACCAGCACGGCGTTCTGCGCCGTGCCGGCCCAGGTGGCGCGCAGCCACAGCACGCGCGCCCGCGCGCGCCAGCGATCGACGATGCGCGACAGGCGCTCGTCTTCGCGCGCCTCGGCGCCGAACGACTTGACGACGGGGTTGGCCGACACCGCGTCGGCCAGCGCGCCGCCCAGCCGGCTGTCCCAGGCGTTCGCCAGGGTCGCTGCCGGCGTGACGTAGCGCAGCGCCAGCCACACGGTGAGCCCGACATAGATCGCGCTGCCCAGCGCCACCGCTAGGCCCATCAGCGGCCAGTGCAGCGCGAAGAGCAGCGAGGCGCCCAGCAGCACCGTCAGCGACGGCCACAGCGAGATCATGACCGTGTCGTTGAGGTTGTCGAAGGCCCACATGCCGCGGCTGACCTTGCGCACCGTCGAGCCGGCGAAGGCGTTGGCATGCCACTCGGTCGACAGGCGCTGCACGCGCGCGAAGCTCTCGCGCGCCACCTCGGACATCATGCGCAGGGTGAAGTCGATGATCAGGATGAACACGCCCTGGCGCAGCACGACGACGAACGCACCGGCGCCGACCATCATGGCCAGCACCAGCAGCGCGTCGTTGAGCGCCGCGTCGCGCTCGGCGACCACGCCGCCGATGATGTCGACCAGCTTTCCGGCCAAGGTCGGCAACAGCAGCTCGACGCCGGCGATCACCAGCGAGCCGAGGCCGATCAGGGCGGCGAAGCCGGGCTGTCGCCGCCATTGACCGGCGACGTAGCGGAGTGTGTGCAGGAACGGGTCGCGCCCGCCGCTTTTCTTGCGAACTTTCATGTGTCGACGCCGGACCCCTTCCGACGGGGCCGGCCCTTCAAACTGCCGGCGTCGCGGACAGCGTCGAGAATCAACTCGACGCGCGCGAAAGCGCCTGGCGATGGACGAACGGGGTGGAGATCGAGAGGGCGCCTGAAACGGTGGCGCCCGAGGCCGCTTTGGTTAGCGGAACCGCTCGTGTACGAACCCTGCAGCGGGAGTGATGAACATCATGATCGACATCAACGCCTCCTTTCGCTGGGGTTTCGTCGAGGGCGCGCTTTGTACAGGAACTCGATGACACAAGCAAGACACAGGGTTATCGTGGACGGCTTTCTTCTCTTCTCCCCGCGCAGGCGGGGACAAGAGAAGACGTTACCGCCGCACCAGCAGCGCCCAACCCGCGAAGCCCGCCAACCCGACCAGCGCGATGCCCAGGCCGATGTTGAGCTGCGACTCGTGCGGCAGGTAGCCCATCAGCACGGTGAGCGCCGCCGCCGTCAGCATCTGTACGAAGCCCATTAGCGCCGAGGCCGCGCCGACATGGTTGGCCGGCGCAGCGGCCAGCGCGTTGGCCATGGCGTTGGGCATGTTCAGCCCGTTGCCCAGGCCCATGATGATCAGCGGGATGATCAGCGCCAGCGGCGCCACGTAGCCGGCGAGCGCGGTGATCACCATGCCCAGCGCGCCGACGACCAGCACGAGCTGGCCCACGGCGATCAGGTTGATGCTCTTGATGTAGAGGTGCAGGCGGGTCTGCAGCAGGCTGCCGATGACGAAGTTGCCGGCCCAGGCCAGGGTGAACCAGCCGAACAGCGCCGCCGACACGCCCATGACGTTGATCAGCAGGATCGGGCCGCCGGAGAAGAAGATGTTGAACGCCGCCGAGGCTGAGGTCGCCGCGATCATCAGGCCGACGAAGCGGCGCGAGCGGATGACGATGGCGAAGCCTTCGATCAGGCCACGCAGCCAGCTCGACGCGGTTTTCTGCCGGGGCGCGGTCTCGCCGAGGATCAGGAAGGTCAACATCAGCACGAGCGCGCCGACGAGCGCGGTGACCCAGAACGTGGCACGCCAGTCCACCAGCACCAGCACCTGGCCGCCCAGCAATGGCGCCAGCGCCGGCCCGAGCGCCATGCCCGAGGCCATGTAGCCCATTGCCTTGGGCGCCTCCTGCGTCGTGCGGCTGTCGCGCACGATGGCGCGGCCTAGCACGACGCCGCCGCAGGCGCCGCAGGCCTGCAGCATGCGCGCGCCGATCAGCATCTCCACTGACACGGCGAGCGCGCAGGCGATCGAGGCGACGACGAAGATCACCAGCGCGCCCAGCAGCACCGGTCGGCGACCGATGCGATCGGAGAGCGGACCCACGGCCAATTGCGCGAAGGCGAAGGCCAGCAGGTAGATCGAGAGCGTGAGCTGGGCCGTGCCGTAGGGCACGTTGAAATGCTGGGCGATGCCGGGCAGCGCCGGCAGATAGATGGTCATCGCCAGCTGCGAAGCGATGGTCGCCATCATCAGCAGCCAGATCGGCGGCCGCGCGGTGCGCAACGAGGACAAGGGATCAGGGCTCCAGGAAACGCGCTTCCGGCCAGCGCGCCCGCCAGCCCTTGCTTGCCAGACGCCCTCGATAGTCGTCGGCGCGACGCAGGCCGGCGGGCGTCGGCCTGCAGGTGAGGTTCAATAGATCGTCGAGGCCGTAGGGCGCCAGCAGCTCGATGCGCCGATCGTCCGTCAGGCGGGCGGCGACGGCCGTGGGCGTCTCCAGCCAATAGCGCAGCGAATCCTCGGTGTCGCGATAGGGCGCATCGCCTTTGTTGCGGAAGAGATGCATGCGCCGCTGGTTGCGCGCCTGCCAGATCACGCCAGGAATCAGCGCCGCCAGCCGTGCCTCGATTGCCTGCTCGTGATCGCCGTCGGGATCGGCATCGTCGTAGTAGACGACATCGACGTCGTCCTGGTCGGTGCGCGTGATGCGCCCGATCAAGGTGTCCCAAACCCGATTGCGCACAAAGCCCGCGCCGATCCACGCATCGGGCAGCGCCAGCGAGCGCAACGCCTCGAGCTGCGCGATGGCGTCCGCATCCGCCCACAGGACATCGACCACTGCGGCGATTTGCTTTTGATCCATGGTTTGCGATTCTAGAACCAGTTCAGGACGAACAGTACCCTCTGTCATCCCGAGCGCAGCAAGGGATCTGGAATTTCGCCCAGGTCCCTTGCTGCGCTCGGGATGACAGGCGCAGGTTGAACGAGGCGCATGCCGGATTTTCGACTCGAAGCGCGGCATGACGGTCCGGTGGTCGGCATCGACGAGGCCGGCCGCGGTCCGTTGGCCGGTCCTGTGGTCGCCGCCGCCGTGATCATCGACCGCGCGCGCGTGCCGCGCCGGCTGCTGACACTGCTCGACGACTCCAAGCGACTCACGCCCGCGCAACGCGCGCGCGCCTACGCGGCACTCAGCGACTGCGACGCCATCACCATCGGCATCGGCGCCGCCTCGGTACGCGTGATCGATCGCATCAACGTGTTGCAGGCCGATTTCCAGGCCATGGCGCGCGCGGTGCGGGCATTGGGCGTCACGCCGCGCTTCGCGCTGGTCGACGGCGATCGCCTGCCCAAGCAGCTGCCTTGCCCGGGACTCGCGGTGGTGAAGGGCGATTCGAAGGTCTATTCGATCGCCGCCGCCTCGATCGTCGCCAAGGTGACGCGCGATCGCATCATGGAGCGGCTCGACAAGCGCTATCCCGACTATGGCTGGGGGCGGAACGCCGGCTACGGCACCGCCATCCACCTCGCGGCCATCGAGCGGCTGGGCGCCACGCCGCACCACCGTTTGACCTTCGCGCCCTTCAACCGGCTGCTCTGAGCCCTCCCGGCAGTGTCCCCACCCCAATAGATAGTAGGTCGGGACCCCAGATATCCCCCAAATGTAGATTACTTTAAGATTGATAGATCAATATTTGATTCATATGATTCTTCCTATTGACGCGATTCCTGTGAAAGCGCATGATCGCCTCGTTTCCAACAGACTTTTCCTCTGCTGAATCATATTGCTACGGGACATTCTTCATGCGACGCGAGCGTACGGTCACCGACCGTGTTTTTGTCGGTGATTGCGTCACCCTGATGAAGGACCTACCGGAGGGGTCGGTGGACATGGTGTTCGCCGACCCCCCCTACAATCTTCAGCTGGGGGGCGAGCTGCACCGTCCCGACAATTCCAAGGTCGACGCCGTCGACGATGACTGGGATCGCTTCGCCGATTTCGCCACCTACGACGCCTTCACCACCGACTGGCTGACGCAGGCGCGCCGGGTGCTGAAGCCCGAGGGCACGCTGTGGGTGATCGGCAGCTACCACAACATCTTCCGCATCGGCACGGCGTTGCAGGACATCGGCTTCTGGCTGCTCAACGACATCGTTTGGCGCAAGACCAATCCGATGCCGAACTTCCGCGGCAAGCGCTTCACCAACGCGCACGAGACCCTGATCTGGGCGGCGCGCGACAAAAGGCGCAAGAACTACACGTTCAACTACGAGGCGATGAAGGAGCTAAACGAGGGCATCCAGATGCGCAGCGACTGGACGTTGCCGCTGTGCACCGGGCACGAGCGCATCAAGGATCGCGACGGGCGCAAGGCGCATCCGACGCAGAAGCCCGAGGCGCTGCTGTTCCGCTGCATGATGGCCGCGACCAATCCCGGCGACATCGTGCTCGATCCCTTCTTCGGCAGCGGCACGACGGGCGCGGTGGCGCGCCGGCTGAACCGCCGCTTCATCGGCCTGGAGCGCGACGAGACCTATGCCGAGGTGGCGCGCAAGCGCATCGCGGCGATCGAGCCGCTGTCGGCCGACGACGTGGCGGCCAAGCCGGCCAAGCGCAACGAGCCGCGCATTCCGTTCGGCGCGCTGGTCGAGACCGGCCTTCTGTCGCCCGGCACGATGCTCGCCGATCCCTCGGGCCGCATCCAGGCGCGCGTGAAGGCCGACGGCACGCTGGCAACCAGCGGCGCCTTCGGCGACGTGCGCGGCTCGATCCACCAGGTCGGTGCTGCGGTGCAGGGCGCGCCGTCGTGCAACGGCTGGACCTTCTGGCACCACGATTGCGGCGGCGGCCGCCGCCTGCCCATCGACCATCTGCGCCAGCAGATGCGCGCGCGTTTGCAATGAGTGGAGTCCCCTTCTCAATGGCCATGGAGACAACCATGCGCATGCTGAAAAGACTGATCCTCGCCATCCTGATCGTCACGCCGGTCGCCGCCTGCGGCACCGTCGAGGGCGCCGGCAAGGACGTGTCGAGCACGTCGCGCTGGATCAGAGACAAGGTTTTCTAAACGCCACGCCCCAAGCCAGGGAGCAGGTTCTGGGGAGTGAGGGTGTCGCGGGTCAAACCGCGGCACCCTTTGCGCTGCCTGAAGCGCATCGATCGGCGTCGCCATCTCCCTGGGACCGCCGGCGTCCCGCCGGCCCTTCTCACGCGTTAGCCGCCTTCACTGACGTTGCCATGATCGCGTGGCGCAGCACCTTCTTCATCACCGTCGGCAGCGCCATCTCGCCCAGGCGGTCGACGCCGCACCACTGCGCGCCCTCCAGCGCGGCGGCGGCGCGCTCGGTCGGCAGGCGCGCGGTGACCAGCGACAGCTCGAGCTCGAAATGCGTGAAGACGTGGCGCACGATGCCGGGCAGCGCGCGCCAGCGCGTGTCGAGCGGCGCCTGCTGGAGCGCCGCCTCGCGATCGAGACGCCCCTCGCGCCAGTCGCTCGACGGCACCTCCATCATGCCGCCGAGCAGGCCGCGCGGCGGGCGTCGGCGCAGCAGGATCGCGCCGTCCTTGCGCAGCAGGAAGAAGGCGATGCCGCGGCGCACCGGCCGCGCCGCCTTCACGCGCTTGCGCGGCAGCTCGGCGGCGATGCCCAGGCGACGCGACGCGCAGGCCTCCATCAGCGGACAGACCACGCAGCGCGGGTCGCCGGGAACGCAGACCGTGGCGCCCAGATCCATCATCGCCTGCGCGTAGTCGCCGGCGCGCCGCGATGGCACGAGAGCCGCGGCCAGAGCGCGGATCTCAGGCTTCATGTCGGGGATCGGCCGGTCCAGCGCGTGCAGGCGCGCGATGACGCGATCGACGTTGCCGTCGACGGCGCTGGCCGGACGATCGAACGCGATCGCGGCGATGGCGGCCGAGGTGTATGCGCCAATGCCGGGCAGCGCGCGCAAGGTCTCCTCGTCGTCGGGGAAGACGCCACCATGGCGCTCGACCACGGCGCGGGCACAGGCGTGCAGATTGCGCGCGCGGGCGTAGTAGCCCAGCCCCTGCCATTGATGCAGCACGTCGTCGAGCGGCGCTTCGGCGAGATCGCGCACCGAGGGCCAGCGTTCGATAAAGGCGACGAAGTAGCGCCCCACGGTCTGCACCGTGGTCTGCTGCAGCATGATCTCGCTCAGCCACACGTGGTAGGGATCGGCCGTCCGACCCGCCGGCGCGCGCCATGGCAGCACGCGGCGATGCCGGTCGTACCAGGCCAGCAGACGCTCGGCATGCAGGCGCGGGTCTGGGCCCTGTGGCACCCCCGCCGTTGTCTCGCTCTCGTCCTTGCGTCTGCGCGCCACGCCTGACGTCTTTCTGCTGGGGGCGCCACTCCAGTGGCGCGTCATGGCATTCAACGGATATCATAATGACGCGCCACTGGAGTGGCGCGCCCCGACCGATGAACGACGACGATCCCCAGGCCGAGATTACCTTGGACCGGCGCGGCCGGTTCAAGCGGCTGAGCGCGACCGTACCCGGGCTGATCCGGCCACTGGCCAAGGCGCGCGGCACCGCATTGGCCTCGCTGCTGGCGGAGTGGCCGCAGATTGTCGGCGACGAGCTCGCCCGGGCCTCGCTGCCCGACAAGCTCACCGGCACCACCTTGCGGCTGCTGGTCGTCCCCTCTGCCGCGCTGGTGTTCCAGCACGACGCACCGCGGATCGTGGCGCGCATCAACGCCTATTTCGGCCGCTCGGCCGTCGCGCGGCTCTCGCTCGTGCAAGGGCCATTGCCGGTGATCGCGCCTCAGCGCCGGCCGGTCCGGTCGAGCCTGCCAGCCGATCGCCAGGCGGCGCTGAAAAGCGCCACCGAGGGCATCTCCGATGACCGGCTGAAGGCGGCCCTGGAACGCCTTGGCGCCGCCATTCTCGCTCGCGACAAATCCTGAGCCGCGATCACGGCTTCGCGGTTTGACGCTGCCCGGCCGTCTTGTTAGGCGAGCGGCAGTACCCGTTTCGGCGCCGGTGTGGAAAAGACCCGGACCGGCCTTCGTTGACTCTCCACAGGCCAGCACCCCAAGATATTGGGGTATGAGGGGTTCCGATGCGTAATATCTGGATACTCGGCGCGGGTGTGATCGCCGTGGTGGCGATCCTAGGTGGCGCCTACCTGACCTCGCGGCCGGGTGGGACGTCGCCTGTCGCCTCCCCCGCCCAGGCGCAGACCCCGCCGGCCGCCCCGGGCGCCGTCCCGGCCGGTCTGCAGATCGGCGAGAAGGACCACGTGATGGGCAAGGCCGACGCGGCCGTGACCATCGTCGAGTACGCCTCGATGACCTGCAGCCACTGCGCCACGTTCCACAACGACATCCTGCCGGCGATCAAGACCAAGTTCATCGACACCGGCAAGGTGAAGCTCGTCTATCGCGACTTCCCGCTCGACCGCGTCGCCGCCCAGGCCGCCCAGCTCGCGGAATGCGTCGATCGCGACCGCTATTTCGGCGTCGTCGCCACCATCTTCCAGACCCAGGCGCAATGGGCCGCCAGCAAGGAGCCACTGGCCGACCTGCTGAAGCTCCTGCGGCTGGCCGGGCTGGGCGAGGCGCAGGCCAAGGCCTGCCTCGACGACCAGAAGGGGCTGGAGGCGATCCTCGCCGAGCAGCAGGGCGGCGTGGCGCTGGGCGTCGAGTCGACGCCGACGATTTTCATCAATGGCCAGCGCTTCGCCGGCCCGCGCACCGTGCAGGCCTTCGACGAGCACCTGTCCAAGCTCGTCAAGTAAGCAACACCGACAGCGAGTACCCGACGTGCAGTTCAAGTCCCTCCGTCTCTCCGGGTTCAAGTCGTTCGTCGACCCGACCGAGCTCGCCATCGAGCCCGGCCTGACCGGCATCGTCGGACCCAATGGCTGCGGCAAGTCGAACCTCGTCGAGGCCCTGAAGTGGGTCATGGGCGAGACCTCGGCCAAGCAGATGCGTGGTTCGGAGATGGAGGACGTGATCTTCGGCGGCACGGGCCAGCGGCCGGCGCGCAATATCGCCGAGGTCGCGCTGCGTCTGGACAACAAGAACCGCGTGGCGCCGTCGGCGTTCAACGACGCCGACGAGCTCGAGGTGATCCGCCGCATCGAGCGCGGCCATGGCTCGCTCTACAAGGTCAACAGCCGTGAGACCCGCGCGCGCGATGTGCAGACCATGTTCGCCGACGCCGCCTCGGGCTCGCGCTCGACGGCGATGGTGAGCCAGGGCCGGATCGGCGCGCTGATCAACGCCAAGCCGGCCGACCGCCGCATGGTGATCGACGAAGCCGCCGGCATCACCGGACTCTTCGCCCGTCGCCACGAGGCCGAGCTGCGCCTGAAGGCGGCGGAGACCAACCTGCTGCGCGTGCAGGACGTGCTGGTGGCGCTCGACGAGCAGCACAAGCAGCTCAAGCGCCAGGCGCGCCAGGCCAGCCGCTACCGCAACCTCAGCGACCATATCCGCCGCGCCGACGCCGTCGTGCTGGCGCTCCGGCTCGCGGCCGCCGAGAAGGAACTGAGCGAGGCGCAGGAGCGTCTGCGCGAGGCCGAGGCCACGGTCACCGATCTCACACGCCTTGCCGGCCTCGCCGCCACGGCGCAGGCCGACGCCACGACGGCGCTGCCGCCATTGCGCCTGGAAGAGGCGTCCGCCGCCGCCGCCTTGCAGCGCCTGCGTGTCGCCGCCGAGGCGTTGGCCGACGAGGCCGAGCGCATCGAGCTTGCGCGCGAGGAAGGCCGTACACGGCTGGCGCAGATCGAATCCGACGCCGCGCGTGAAGGCGAACGCCGCGGCGACGCCGACGCGGCGCTCACCGAACTGGGCGGCGAGCGCGGGCGCCTTGAGGCTGAGCAGGTCGGCGAGGATCAGCGCCAGGCCGACGCCGACGCAGCGCGCGACGCGGCGCATCAGGCGACCGTGCGGGCCGACGCCGAGCTCGATCGCCTGACCCGGCAGATCGCCGAGGACGAGGCCGTGCTGCAAAGCCTGCGCGGCGAGATCGCCGGCTTCAACGACCGCTTGGCGCACCTCGCGCGCCGGCGCAACGAGGCCCAGGCGCAGCACGCCCAAGTCGCCAGCGAGCTCTCGACCCTGCCGGCGCTTGGCGCCGTCCAGGCCGAGGTCGACGCCGCGCTGGCGGCGCTGGAGGAGACGCGAGCGACGAGCACGGCCGCGCTGGAGCAAGCCCGTGCTGCCGAACGTGTCGCCGTCGAGGCCGCGCGCGGCGCGCAGGCCGAGGCCGCTGCCGCGACGCGCCAGGCGCAGGCCGCCGCCGCCGAGACCGTGCGCACGACACAGGCGGAATGGGCCGAGCGTGTGCGCGCGACGATGGCACGGGCGGACGCGGAACGGCAGGAAGCCGAGCAGGCACGCGCCGCCGAGCGTCTGGCCGCCGAGAACATCGCCGCCAAGATCGCCGACGCCCTGCAGAAGGCCAATGGCCGCGTCACCCGCCTGAAGGCCGAGGAGAGCGGTATCGCCGCCGCGCTGCGCTCGGCCGCCGACAGCCTGTGGCCGCCGCTGATCGACGCGCTGACCGTCGAGCCGGGCTACGAGAAGGCGCTGGGCGCCGCGCTCGGCGACGACCTTGAGGCGTCCTACGACCGTGGCGCGCCAATCTACTGGCAGACCCTGCCGGCGCTGGGCGCGATCCCGGCCCTGCCCGAGGGCGCCGAGCTGCTGTCGTCGCGCGTGCGCGCGCCGGCCGAGCTCGATCGCGGCCTCGCCTTCATCGGCGTCGTCGCCGACGAGGAGACCGGCCAGCGCCTGCAGGCGGCGCTGAAGCCCGGCCAGCGCCTTGTGACCCGAGACGGCGCGGTGTGGCGCTGGGACGGACTGACGGTGAAGGCCGGTGCGCCGACCGTGGCGGCGACGCGTCTCAGCCAGCGCAACCGCCTGGTCGAGGTGCGCGCGGCTTTGGAGACGGCGCAGGCGGAGCTCCAGGAGATCGAGCGGCGCCACGCCGATACCCGCGCCGCGGTCGAGGCCGCGCGCACCGCCGAGCAGCGCGTTATCGCCCGCGTCCGCGCTGTCGGCGCCGAGCGCGTCGAGGCCACGCGCCACGAGGAGCGCCACGCGATCGAGGCCGCGCGTTCGGCCGAGCGCGAGGTCGCCGCCGTCGCCAGCGCGCGCGAACGCGAGGTGGTCGCCCAGGCCGCCGCCGCCGAGCGTGCTGCGCACGAGGCGGCGCGTGAGGCCGACCGCGCCACGCGTCTGGCCATCGCCGAGCACGAGAGCGTGCTGGCCCACGCCCGCGCGCATCACGCCGATATCGCCAGGCAGACCGCGGCGCTCTCCTCGCGCCAAGCCACGCTCGAGGACGCGCTGCGCCAGATCGTGGCCGAGCACACCGACATCGAGCGTCATCGCACCTTCCGCGAGGCGCGCCGCTCCGCCATCGCCGATCCGTCGATCGACCGCGAGGCGGCCACGGCCCTGCGCGTCGGCTTGGCCGATCTGCGCGCCGAGTTGGTGACGCGCCAGACCGCGCGGGACGGCTTGGCGCGCGACGCCGAACTGCGCCGTGCCCGCCTGCGCCAGATCGACGGCGACAGCCAGGGCTGGCGCGTGCGACTGGAGACCGCCGAGCGTCAGCTCGCCGAACTCGGCGAGCGCCGCCAGGTCGTGCTCGCGCAGCTCGAGGAACTCGACGCCCGGCCCGCGGCCATCGCCCAGCAGCGCGCGGCGCTGTCGGGCCAGATCGACGAGGCCGAGGAGAAGCGCCGTGTCGCCGCCGCGCATCTGGCCGATGGCGAGAGCCGCCAGATCGCCGCCGACAAAGCGCTCAAGCGGGTCGAGCAAGATCTTGCCGAGGCGCGCGAGAGCCGCGTGCGCCGCGAGGGCCTGGTCGAGCAATCCCAGCACAACCGCGAGGCCACCGTCGCGCGCATCGAGGAGCGGCTGAAGGTCTCGCCGGAAGCGATCCTGCAGGCCGCCGAGGCGGCGTCGCTGGAGGAGCTGCCCGAGATCGAGCAGGCCGAGAAGCGGCTGGAGCGTCTCGTGCACGAGCGCGAGACCATGGGCGCGGTCAATCTGCGCGCCGAAGAAGAGGCCGCCGAGCTCGATCGCCAGATCGTCGCCATGACCAGCGAGCGCGACGACCTCACCGCGGCGATCAACCGCCTGCGCGGCGGCATCGGCAGCCTCAACCGCGAGGGCCGCGAGCGTTTCGTCGCCGCCTTCGAGAAGGTCAACAACCACTTCCAGGAGCTGTTCACCAAGCTCTTCGGCGGCGGCCGCGCCGAGCTGCGGCTCACCGAGTCGGAGGATCCGCTCGAAGCCGGCCTCGAGATCGCCGCCTCGCCGCCGGGCAAGAAGCTGCAGGTGATGTCGCTGCTGTCGGGCGGCGAGCAGGCGCTGACCGCGCTGGCGCTGCTCTTCGCGGTGTTCCTCACCAACCCGGCGCCGATCTGCGTGCTCGACGAGGTCGACGCGCCGCTCGACGACGCCAACGTCGAACGCTTCTGCGACCTGGTGCACGACATCGCCGGGCACAGCGACACGCGCTTCCTGATCATCACCCACCACCGCGTCACCATGGCCAAGATGCACCGGCTTTACGGTGTCACCATGGCCGAACGCGGCGTCTCCACCCTCGTCTCGGTCGACCTCGAGCAGGCCGACCGCATCGTCAACGAGACCATCGCCGCCTGAGGGCCAATAAGGACCAACCCTCTCTCGCAATCTCTCAGGCCCCGGCCACAACCCGGGGCTTTTTCTTTTCGGGCGCCTCCCTCCCCCTGCCCGGACCGGACCAGGACGAGTCCGGTGCCGGCGCGGTGCTGGAACCGTGAGGAAAGGAAAGGAAAGGAAGGGAACGGAAGGGAAGGGAACGGAACGGAACGGAACGGATATTCCGATGGAATCGGCCGCGTGGAGCGCGGCGGCGGCCGCCTCAAGTCAGGAGCAAAGACCGGCGGTGTATAGTCCCGACCGACGGTCGACCCGCACGGCCTCGCCTTGCGGCGCCATCTTCATGTCGAAGGCCGACACCAATCGCGCCGAGACGTCCGCTTCCGTCGCCGCGCGCCACCTTCCCTTTCGGCAGGAGGCAAGACGATGGCAAAGAGCCGATTCGCACGACGCGCCAAGCTGTTGAAAAGCGCCTGAAAACATTGCGTTTTCCGGCGAAACTGTGTGACGCCTTGGCGCTTGACACCCCATACCCCACCCCCTAGGTTGCGGCGCGATTTCGTCCGGGGGGCGCGGTTTTCCGCGTGATTTGGCGCGGAATCGACGATGCGAGGAGGCCCAGGATGGCCGCAGGCGAGAAGCCGCCTTCGCTCGATGAGCTTGATGCGCGTGTGAAGGCGGCGCAGCAGGTTCAGGAGCGCAGGGTCGGAAAGCCCGGCGGTGGTCCACGGGGCGGCACCGAGAAGATCGGCGTCGGACTGCGCATCGGCATCGAATTGGTCGCGGGTGTTGTCGTCGGAACGGTTCTCGGCCTCCTTCTGGATCGCTGGCTGGGAACCAAGCCGTGGTTGCTGATCGTGGGCTTCCTGCTCGGGTCGTGCGCCGGCTTCCTCAACGTCTACCGCGTCGCACAGGCCGAGGAAGCGCGCCGCAAGACGGCCGCCGCATCGGAGGCCAAGGATCAGTCGCGGTCCCCGTAACGGGATCGCCCGCGTCAGGGGTGGGATCGTGGCAAGTCCGCTCGAGCAGTTCGAGATCGTCGATCTCAGCAAGCCGCTGTTCATGATCGGCAAGGTGCCGATCACCTTCACCAACTCCGCCGCCTTCATGTTCGCCGCCGTTGGCGTCGCGTCGATCTTCCTGATCGCCGCCGGCTCGAGGAAGCAGCTGGTGCCCGGCCGCCTGCAGGGCCTGGCCGAGATGCTCTACGACATGGTCGCCGGCATGATCCGCGACAATGTCGGTGACGCCGGCAAGAAGTACTTCCCGTTCCTGTTCTCGCTCTTCATCTTCATCCTGTTCGGCAACATGCTGGGGATGATCCCGTACACCTTCACCTTCACCAGCCATATCGCCGTGACCTTCGCGATGGCCTTCGCCATCTTCATCGTCATCACGCTGATCGGCATCTTCAAGCACGGACTGCACTTCTTCTCGCTGTTCTTCCCACATGGCGCGCCGCTCGCCACCGCGCCGATCCTGATCCCGATCGAGGTGATCTCCTACTTGTCGCGGCCGGTCAGCCTGTCGGTGCGTCTGTTCGCCAACATGACTGTGGGCCACGTGCTCCTGAAGGTGCTGGCCGGCTTCGTCGTGGCGCTGGGCATCGTCGGCGGCTGGGTGCCGCTCCTGGTCCTGGTCGGCATCACGGCGCTGGAATTCCTCGTGGCCTTCCTGCAGGCCTACATCTTCACCATCCTCTGCTGCATCTACCTGAACGACGCGCTGCACCTGCACTGAGCCGGTCGCGCCCGTAACCCATCACCTTTCCTCCAACGCTTTTCACTACGGAGACAACCATGGATCCCGCAGCCGCCAAGTTCATCGGCGCCGGCCTCGCCGCCATCGGCATGATCGGCGCCGGCATCGGCGTCGGCAACATCTGGGGCAGCTACATCACGGCGCTCTCGCGCAACCCGGCCTCGAAGGCCGAGATCGGCGCGAACATCTGGATCGGCTTCGCCGTCACCGAGGCGATCGCGCTGTTCGCGCTGATCGTCGCGCTGATCGCGCTGTTCGGCTGAGACCGGTCGCGGGGCGTTCGCGCCCCGCTTTCATCACCGACGGGAACGGCGCCCCGCGAGGCGCCGTCCGGAGTGACTGAGATGGTCAAGCCGTATCAGCTGTTCGTCCGCCTCGCGCCCGCACTCGCGGCCGCGTCGGTGGTGGCGCTCACGTCCGCCGCCGGCTTCGCCGCCGACCCGGCCAAGAAGGGCATGCCGCAATTCGATCCGACGACGATGCCCAGCCAGATTTTCTGGCTGATCGTCTGCTTCGCGATCCTTTACGTGATCATGTCCAAGGTCGTGATGCCGACGCTCGGCGGCACGATCGAGGCGCGTGCCGCCAAGATCCAGGGCGACCTGGACGCGGCGGCCAAAGCGCGCGACGAGGCCAAGGCGGCGCTGGCGCATTACGAGAAGTCGATCGCCGACGCCCGCGCCGAGGCGCAGACCGCCAACCGCGCGGCGGCCGACGCCGCCTCGGCGGCGACCAATGCGAAGCTGACCGAGGTCGGCCAGCGCATCGGCGGCGAGATCGCCGCCGCGGAGACGCGCATCGCCGAGGCGCGCCAGGCCGCGATGGGCAATGTCCGCTCGATGGCGGTCGAGGTGGCGCAGGCCGCCTACGCCAAGCTGGTCGGCGGCCAAGCCGACGCGGCGCGGGTCGACACCTTGGTCGGCGCGGCGCTGCAGGGAGGCAGGCGATGATCGGCTCGGCATGGGCCGCCGGCCCGGGTGGCGCGAGCGGCTCGATCTTCTCCGACCCGACCTTCTGGGTCGCGGTGTCCTTCGTGATCTTCCTGGCGCTGGCCGGCAAGGCGGCGTGGAAGGGCATTACCGGCATGCTCGACCAGCGCGCCGTGGCGATCACCAAACAGCTCGACGACGCGATGAAGCTGCGCGCCGAGGCCGAGGCGACGCTCGCCGAGTACAAGATGAAGCGCGACGCCGCCGAGAGTGAGGCCAAGGGTATCATCGACCTCGCCAAGGCCGAGGCCGCTTCGCTCAAGACGCGCGCCGAGACCGAGCTCGCCAACACCATCAAGCTGCGCGAGCGTCAGGCGCTGGACCGCATCGCCCAGGCCGAGGCCAAGGCCATGGCCGAGGTGCGCGCCACCGCCGTCGACGCCGCGATCTCCGCCACCCGCACCTTGCTGGAGGATCGCATGAAGGCGGGCCAGGGCAGCGAGCTGGTGGATCAGGCGATCGCGGATTTACCCAGGCGGTTGAACTGAGCCGCGATAGACGCAGTGCAACGACAAACCCCGTCCAGAAGGCGGGGTTTTTCTTTGGGCGATGCTAAACTGCGCCAATGTCCGCCGCATCCCTCGCCGACCGCCATCCGCGCGACACGCCGTGGCTGATCGTGCTGTGGGCGTTGACGGCGATCTGCCTCGCGCTTGGCCTTGCTGTACCCGCGGTGAAGGTCACCAAGGTGCGCCTGTTCGACTCCACGCACAGCGTGCTGTCGGGCATCCAGGATCTGTGGTTCTCCGAGTCCTGGCCGCTGGCGATCGTCATCGCCGCCTTCTCGGTCGCGTTGCCGGTGGTGAAGCTGCTGGTCGCCGCCTTCCTGTGGCTGACGCCTTACCATCGCACCGGCCCGCTGCACTCGATCGCCGTCGGCATCGGCAAATGGTCGATGCTCGACGTGCTGGTGGTGGCGATCATCGTCGTGTCGTTGCAGGGTGATTTCCTGGTGCGCTTCCGCGCCCAGAACGGCATCTATCTCTTCGGCGCCTCGGCGCTCTTCGCCATGGTGCTGACGGCCTGGATCGACCGCCGCCGGCGTCAGGCCGATGGCGAGAGACGCTGAACGGAGCGTGCGATGGTGAAGTGGGTTCCGGTCGAGGCCGCGACGGTGCGGCGATACCTTTCCCGGGCGTTGACCGCAGTCGGTGGCGTGGGTGGTGTCGCCGGCGGCGCCGCGCAGGTCGCGGGTGCCCTGCTCAACAACACCAAACCAGCCGAGGACGTGATCCTCGGCGCGTTGCTCAAAGGACCCGCGTCCGTCGGCGATCTCGTGCCGATCGTCGGGTCGGCCGCGACAGTGCCGCCGGCGGTCGAGAACCTGCACAAGCTGCGCCTAATCACCACCGAGGACGTCGACGGCGATCTGCGGGTGGCGTTGACCGACCAGGGGCGAAAGGTGGCGGCGGCGCTAAAGGTTTGAACCGCGTCGACGCCACATAGCGTGGCTCGCGTTCGAGATGCGCCGACGTCAGGCGGACGACCAGGCGCGACGATAGGTGCGCGCGAAGCGCTCGTAAAATGCGCGCGCCGCGCGCGGCAACGAGGCCATACGTACGGCGCTCGGCATGCACGCCTTGGGCGTCAGTGCCCGCTCGGCCGTGCCACGCGTCATGTAGATCACGTCGAAGGTGCGACGCGCCGGTTCGCGCCGATAGAGCCCCTGGTGGATCGACCATGCGTTAAACAACATCGCGTCGCCGGCTTCCAAAGGAACCGACACTGCGCCGACGGGATCGCCCGGCTCGCGGTCACGTCGGATCGCCCATTCCCGCGCGGTATCCCAACGGCGATGCGAGCCCGGCACGATCCTCAGCCAGGGATCGTCCTCAAGCGCGACGCGGAAATGCACGCCGGTGCCTTCGGCGATGTGTCGTCGCTCTGTCTCTGCATCGAGCGCGAGGAACTGCGAGTCGCGGTGCCACCCGCCATCCCAATCGGCGCCCCGTTGCTCCATGAAGTATTGCGTGTTGTGGAACAGCGGCGTGCCGCCGGTTATCGCTTCGATCAGGTCGAGCACGCTGGGCTCGGCGACGAAGCGTAGAATCTCCGCCGGCACGCGGCCATCGTCATACCAACGCGGATGGGTGAGATCGGCCATGTTGCTGAGCGGGCCGTCGCGACGCTGTGGCGGCAGTCGCGCACGCCACGCCCGCTCCGCGCGATCACAGGCGGCGCGTACCCGTTTGCGATCGCGCCATCCCATGAAGCGCGGCAGAACGACATAGCCGCGTGTGCGCCAGTAATAGGCGAGCGCTCCTACCTTCCTCCGCTTCGCGGGGGAAGGCACTTGCCTACTCCGCCGCCTGGCGTGTCGGCGCGTCGGTCGGCGGGTTGTTGCTGGGCTTCCAGCGTAGCACCGGCTTGCGCGCCGCGAGCGTCTCGTCGAGACGGCGGCGCGGCGCCATCGTCGGCGCGGCGCGGAATTCCTCGACCGCGGTGCCGGTCTTGGCCTTGCGCGCGAGATGCAACAGCGCGTCGCAGAACTGGTCGAGCGACTCCTTGGGCTGCGTCTCGGTCGGCTCGATCAAGAGCGCGCCATGCACGACCAGCGGGAAGTACATGGTCATCGGGTGGAAGCCCTCGTCGATCATCGCCTTCGCGAAGTCGAGCGTGCTCACACCGGTGTCCTTGAGAAAGCTGTCGTCGAACAGCGCCTCGTGCATGCAGGGGCCGCCGAAGGCCGGCGTCATCTCAACGCTGAGCCGCGCCATGACGTAGTTGGCGCTGAGCACCGCGTCCTCGGCGACCTGCTTCAGGCCGTCCGAGCCGTGGCTCATCATGTAGGCCAGCGCGCGGGTGAACATACCCATCTGGCCGTGGAACGCTTTCAGGCGGCCCAGCGGCTGGCCGTCGACGGACGCGCCCTCCTCGGCCGCGCGCCAGCCTTGGGCGTCGCGCACGATCCAGGGCCGCGGCGCGTAAGCGGCGAGTCGATCCGACAGCACGACGGGCCCCGAGCCTGGCCCGCCGCCGCCATGCGGCGTCGAGAAGGTCTTGTGCAGGTTGATGTGCATGCAGTCGACGCCGAGATCGCCCGGCCGCACACGGCCGACGATGGCGTTGTAGTTGGCGCCGTCGCAGTAGAAATAGGCGCCCACCGCGTGTACCGCGTCGGCGACGTCGCGGATGTCACGCTCGAACAGCCCGCAGGTATTGGGGTTGGTGAGCATGATGGCGGCGACATCGGGACCCAGCGCCGCCTTGAGCGCCGCGACATCGACATGGCCGTCGTCGGTGGCCGGGATCGGCTTCACGACAAAACCCAACGCCGCGGCGGTGGCGGGGTTGGTGCCGTGCGCCGACTCGGGCACCAGCACGGTCTTGCGCTGGCTTTCGCCCCGCGCGTGCAACGCGGCGGCGATCGCCATCATGCCGCACATCTCGCCATGCGCGCCGGCCGCCGGCGACATCGCCACCGCCGGCATGCCGGTCAACGTCTTGAGCCAGCGCGCCAGCTCGTCGATCAGCTCGAAGGCGCCCTGCACGGTCGATTGCGGCTGCAGCGGGTGGACATCGGCGAAGCCGGGCAGACGCGCGATCTTCTCGTTAAGCCGGGGGTTGTGCTTCATGGTGCACGAGCCCAGCGGATAGAGGCCCATGTCGATGGCGTAGTTCTTCTGCGACAGGCGCGTGTAGTGCTGCACCACCTGCGGCTCGGCGAGGCCAGGCAAGCCGATCGCGCCGCGCCGGCGCAGGCCGTTGAGACGATCGGCGACCTTGGGTGGCTCCGGCAGGTCGACACCGCAGCGGCCGGGTTGGCCCATCTCGAAGATCAGCTTCTCCTCGAGCTGCAGCGCGCGGTTGCCGGTGAAGGTCGGCGCGGTGGTGCCTGACGCGGACAGCGCGCCGCTGCGGCCCTGGGAGCGATCGAGCGACTGGACCATCACAGCACCTCCTGGAGCGCGCGGGCGAATGCAGCGATATCGGCGTCGGTCACCGTCTCGGTGGCCGCGACCAGCAACAGGTCGGCGACGGCCGGATCGTCGGGAATCAGGCGCGACACCGGCACGCCGCCCAGCACACCCTTGGCCGCGAGCCGCTCGACGACGGGCGCCGCGGGCTTGGGCAGCCTCACCGTGAACTCGTTGAAGAAGGCGCTGTTGAGCACGCTCACGCCCTTGACCTGCGCCAGCGCGTCGGCGGTCTTCACGGCGGTGGTGTGGTTCAGCGCGGCCAGCCGCGTGAAGCCGGCCTCGCCCAGCAGGGTGAGATGGATGGTGAAGGCCAGCGCGCACAAACCGGAGTTGGTGCAGATGTTGCTGGTCGCCTTCTCACGCCTGATGTGCTGCTCGCGCGTCGACAGCGTCAGCACAAAGCCGCGCTGGCCATCGGCGTCGACGGTCTCGCCGACCAGCCTGCCCGGCATCTGCCGCACGAACTTGTCGCGCGTGGCGAACAGCCCGACATAGGGGCCGCCGAAATTCAGGCCGACGCCCAGCGACTGGCCTTCCGCCACGACGATGTCCGCGCCCATCTCGCCCGGCGGCGTCAGCAGGCCGAGCGACACGATCTCGGTGACGACGACGATCAGCAACGCGCCCGCGTCGTGGCAGGCCTTGGCCAGTGGCGAGAGGTCGCGTACGTGGCCGAACACGCTGGGGTTCTGCACCACGACGCAGGACGTGTCCTTGTCGACCTGCGCCGCGAGGTCCTCGATGCCAGTGGCGTCGGGTGCGGCGCCCACGGCCGTGAAGCCCTGCCAGCGCGCGGTGGTCTCGATCACGGCGCGGTACTGCGGGTGCAGGCCGCCAGAGAGAATGGCTTTGGCGCGACGGGTAACGCGATTGGCCATCAGCACGGCCTCGGCGGCGCCGGTGCTGGCGTCGTACATCGAGGCGTTGGCGACATCCATGCCGGTGAGCAGCGCGATCTGCGTCTGGAACTCGAACAGGTATTGCAACGTGCCCTGGGTGATCTCGGGCTGGTACGGCGTGTACGACGTGAGGAACTCGCCGCGCTGGATCAGGTGATCGACGCTCGAGGGCACATGGTGCTTGTAGGCGCCGGCGCCGACGAAGAACGGCCCGGCGCCGGCGGCGCGGTTCTTGGCCGCCATCGCCGACAGCGCACGATCGACCTCGAGCTCGCCCATGTGGTCGGCGAGGCCGTCGATCTTGCCCTTCAGGCGCGCCGCTTCCGGCACGTCGCGGAACAGCTCGTCGACCGAGCGCACGCCAATGACCGAGAGCATCTCGCTCCGGTCGGCGTCGGTGAGGGGGAGGTAGCGCATCGTTACTCGAGGCCTTTCACGTAGTTGGCGTAGCCCGCCTCGTCCATCAGCTCGCCGAGCTCGCCTTTGTTGGCGATCTTCAGCTTGAAGAACCAGGCCTTGCCCATCGGATCGGCGTTGACGTCGCCGGGCGAGTCCGAGAGCGCCGCATTGGCCTCGACGACCGTGCCGCCAACCGGCGCGTAGATGTCCGAGGCCGCCTTCACCGATTCGACCACCGCGATCTCGCCGCCCTTCTCGACCACACGGCCGACCTCCGGCACTTCGACGAACACGACGTCGCCCAATTGCTGCTGGGCGTAGTCGGTGATGCCGACCGTGCCGATATCGCCTTCGACGCGCACCCACTCGTGCTCTTTCGAGAATTTCAGCACTGTCGCTCTCCCCTTAGCCGCGGAAATAGGTGTGTTTGACGAACGGCATCGGTACCACCTCGGCCGCGGCCGGCTTGCCGCGCACGACAAGCGCAAGCTTCGTGCCGTTGGCGGCGTGCGCGCGTTCGACATAGCCCATGGCCATCGGTCCATTGAGCGACGGCCCGAAGCCGCCCGACGTCACCTTGCCGACCACCTTGCCGGCGCCGTCGACGATCTCCGCGCCTTCGCGCGCGATGGTGCGGCCCTCGGGCTTGAGCCCGACGCGCCGACGCGGCGCGCCCTCGGCGATCTGCTTCTGGACCACCGCGGCGCCGGGAAAGCCGCCCTGCGCGCGGCGCTCCTTGCCGACGCTCCACAGCAGCCCGGCCTCGATCGGCGTGGTCGTGGTGTCGATGTCATGGCCGTAGAGGCAGAGGCCGGCCTCCAGGCGCAGCGAGTCGCGCGCGCCCAGCCCGATCGGCTTGACCTCGGCGTTGGACAGCAAGAGGCGCGCGACATGCGTCGCCGAACTGGCCGGCGTAGCGATCTCGTAGCCGTCGCAGCCGGTATAGCCGGAGCGCGTGACGTAGCACTCGACGCCGTCGATGCGCAGGAAGGCGCCGGTCATGAACACCATCGCGCGCGCCTGCGCCGCGTAGCGGCTCAGCACATCGACCGCCCTGGGCCCCTGCAACGCCAACAGGCCGCGCGCGAACATCGGCTCGATCTCGACGCGATTCTCGATGCCCTTACGGATATGCGCGAGGTCCTCGTGCTTGCACGCGGCGTTGACCACCAGCAGCAGGTGATCGCCGGTGCTGGTCACCATCAGGTCGTCGAGGATGCCGCCTTGATCGTTGGTCAGCTGCGTGTAGCGCATCTGGCCGGGCTTCAGGCCACGGATGTCGCCGGGCACCAGCGACTCCAGCGCGCCCACGAGATCCTGGCCCGGTTTCGCGGTCAGCCGGATCTGGCCCATATGCGAGACGTCGAACAGGCCGCAGGCGCCGCGCGTATGCAGGTGCTCGCCGAGCACGCCCATCGGATACTGCACCGGCATCTCGTAGCCGGCGAAGGGCACCATCTTGCCGCCGAGCTCGCGGTGCAGATCGTATAGCGGCGTACGCTGAAGCGGGGCAGACGAGGGGGCGTCGGTCACCGGTCACCTCTACAGAATCGGCGCATGACGACGCCCGATGGCATCGCCCGCGCCCCCTCTGTCCGGTGACCTGAAAGATTGGCCGGTGCGCGTGGACTCGCGCCGCCGACTTACCTCGTCGGTGGGCCGCCCCACGCTTCTCGCGCACGCGGCCGCTTTCCAGAGCGCCATCCCCCCACGGTCCTTGATGCCTGAGAGTTTCCGGGGCGGTTGCTCCTTCGGCGGCGCCTCCGCCGAAACGGACACGCTCTCTCCCATGGGGATCATCTGGCGCGCGCACCATAGCGATGGGTCCGGAGCGGGGCAACGTCGCGTGTCGTGGCGGATCGGTGGAAAAGCAGCTCGAAGATTTATTGAACACCGTTCATATTATCATGAGCGGTGTTTAACTCGGAGATCATCATGTGGAAGCGAAACGATTCAAACTGCCGGGCACTATTGTTTGGCGTGGTCGCAGCGATGGCCGGCGTTGGCGGCGCAATCAAGAGCCGCCATGCCGACTTCGCGGTGTTTTTCTTCACCTTCTCATTCATGTACGCGCACTTCACGACATTGCCGACGCTGATCGTGCTGATGGGAGCCGGGATGGGGATCTGGCTGGTGTTGTGCTCAGAGGAAGCGACAGCATCTTCACCGTCGTCGTCATCCCGATCCTTGCGTGTCCGGAACATCAGAGCGCGTTATCGCTTATGCGTCCCAACGAAAGACCTGCGAATCGTTGCGCCACACTGGTGGCTTGCCCTCACCTTCGGTGATGACGACATAGTCGCCCTACGACGCACCCAGCCCGGCGCGCTTCCGCCACCTGTGCCAAATTGACGAGCGGGCGCCGCGTAGCTGCATAGCGTGTGGTCGTTTCTCGTGCAGTTGAACGGAATGGGCGATCAATCGCTTTTGCATGAGAGTAACGCTATCAAGAATCATTCAGTAACCACATATTGTGCATACGGCGTGCTAGCAACTCTATATGTAGATAGCGTGAGCGAGTTTCACCTTTCCAGCAAGGGCGGGTGGAAGTACAATAACCGCAATGGGGAAGGCAGACGACACCAAGCGGCGCGTTGAGCGCGCGGCGTTGACCCTGTTCATGGCGCGCGGTGTGGCCGAGACCACGACGCGTGAGATCGCTATGGCGGCGTCGGTCGCCGAAGGTACGATCTACCGCTATTTCCCATCCAAGGACGCGCTGGCCCTCGATCTGTTCACCCGCCACCACGTGGCGCTGGCCGACGCGCTCTTGCAGGCGCATCAGCCGCACAAGAAGCTCAAGCAGAAGACCGAAGCGATCGTGCGCTGCTACTGCGAGTGGGCCGACGCCGACTGGACCGTCTTCGCCTATCATCTGCTGACGCAGCACCACTTCCTCGCCAGCCTGTCCGAGGATCTGCCCAATCCGGTCGACGTGGTCCGCGACGTGATCGCCCAGTCGATGGCCGCCGGCGAGATCGCCAAGCGCGACCTCGACGGCATGACCGCCGCCGTGGTCGGCATCGTGCTGCAGGCGGCGGTGTTCAAGGTCTACGGCCGCATCAACGGGCCGCTCATGGACCACGCGCCGCTGTTCACAGAGTCGGCCTGGGCGGTGCTCGCCGGCCCGAAATCCTGAGGCCGCTTATCAGCGATTGCCGCGGCGGTTGAACTCGACCTCGTCCGGCGTCATGACGAAACCCACGGCGATCTGATAGGCGCCGCCGGTGTTGGGCTCGGCGAGCGGGATGCGCTGGCTCAGCTCTTCCTTGCTCTGCAGCTTGGTGCGATTGCCGGTGAACTGGAAATCGGCGTTGAAGGTGCGGCGCGTCAGGATTTGGCGCTGCGGATCGACGATGGCGACGAAGTACTCCAGCGCCACCCTGCGGTCAGGCGCGGTGCGCGCCAGCGCGGGGCCTTCCGCCACCCGGATCTCCAAGACGATGTCGACCTCGACGCGGTCGCGCCGCGCCGAGCAGGCGACGACGATGTCGCTCATCGTCGCCTGCACGAGGGAATCGGTGGCGTCGCGACCGCGGCCGGGCTGGAAGCGGGTCAAGGTCGAGGCGTCCTGGACGCGCAGCGCCTTGGGGCAAAGCTGCGCCGCGGTGACGCGCTCGGAGGCGGACGGCCCGCAGGCCGCCAGCGCGGCCAGTAGCGCCGCCGGCAGAAGAAGACGCAGGACCATGAACATCACCGAAACCGATCGAGGGACGGCGCCCTCATAGCGTCTTGTGGGTACCGTCGCACAGGGGAGAATTCTTCGTCGCCTTGCAGGCGCAGAGCCAGTGGTCGCCGTCCTTCTGCGCCGTGTACTTCAGCGGCGCCATGCCGACAGCCTTGTGCGCGCCGTCGCAGAACGGCTGCTTGGCCGAGCGCCCGCAGGTGCACCACCAGTAATCCTTGCCCGCTTCGAGGCTGACTTTGATCGGCGCCTTGCCGGCTGCTACAGGGCTGGTCATGGATCTCTTCCTTCTTCAGAGGGCGCTTTGACAGGATCATGCGGGCTGCGCCATAGGTGCGATCCTAGGGATCGCACATGAACGTCGTCCAGCCCTCTCCTCCCGCACAGCGGCCCCGGCTCACCCTGCTGCTGGCCAGCCCGCGCGGCTTCTGCGCCGGCGTCGACCGCGCCATCCAGATCGTCGAGCGCGCGCTGGAGAAGTACGGCCGGCCGGTCTATGTGCGCCACGAGATCGTGCACAACCGCTTCGTCGTCGAGACTCTCGAGGCCAAGGGCGCGATCTTCGTCGAGGAGCTCGACGCCGTGCCCGACGACCGCCCGGTGGTGTTCAGTGCCCATGGCGTGCCCAAGTCCGTGCCGGCCGAGGCGCAACGCCGCACCCTGCTCTATGTCGACGCCACCTGCCCGCTGGTCTCCAAGGTGCATCGCGAGGCCGAACGCCACCACGCCGCCGGACGCACCATCCTGCTGATCGGCCATCGCGGTCATCCCGAGGTGATCGGCACCATGGGCCAGCTGCCCGAGGGTGCGGTGATCCTGGTCGAGGACGCCGCCCAGGCCGAGACGGTGGAGGTGGGCGACCCCGACAACCTCGCCTTCGCCACCCAGACCACGCTGTCGGTCGACGATACCGCCGGCATCGTCGCCATCCTGCAGCGGCGTTTCCCCGCGATGCACGGGCCGAAGGTCGAGGACATCTGCTACGCCACCACCAACCGCCAGGCGGCGGTGAAGGCGATCGCTCAGCGCTGCGAGGCGCTGGTGGTGATCGGCGCCCCCAACTCCTCGAACTCCATGCGCCTGGTCGAGGTGGCGAAATCCTATGGCTGCCCCAAGGCCACCCTGGTCCGCCGCGCCGCCGATCTCGACTGGACCTGGCTCGAGGGCGTGTCGCGCCTGGGCATCACTGCCGGCGCCTCGGCGCCAGAGCTTCTGGTCGACGAGCTGATCACCGCCTGCCGTGAGCGTTTCGACCTCACGATCGAGGACGTGCGCGTCACCGAGGAAAGTGTGGTCTTCAAGCTGCCGCGCGCGCTGGTGGCTTGATGGCGGTCTATACGGAAGTTTCCGACGAGGACATGGATGCCTTCCTCGCGCAGTACGACATCGGTCACGCGACCTCGTTGAAGGGTATCGCCGAGGGCGTCGAGAACTCGAACTATGTGCTGACCACCGAGCGCGGCACCTTCATGCTGACGCTCTACGAGAAGCGCGTCGACCCCAGGGATCTGCCGTTCTTCCTCGGCCTGATGGATCACTTGGCGGCGCGCGGCATCCCCTGCCCGACGCCGATCCATGGCCGCGACGGCCAGGCGCTGCGCACGCTCGCTGGCCGACCGGCGGCGATGACCACCTTCCTGCAGGGCCTGTGGCCCAGGCGCATCGAGACAGCGCATTGCGGGCCGGTGGGCGAGGCGATGGCGCGCTTCCATCTCGCCGCCGATGGCTTCGCGCTGCGTCGGCCCAACGCGCTGTCGGTCGCCGGCTGGCGACCGCTGTTCGACGGCAGCAAGGCGCACGCGCACGAGGTACAGGCCGGCCTCACCGACGAGCTCGCCGGCGAGCTCGATCTCTTCGAGCGCGACTGGCCGCGCGATCTGCCGTCGGGCGTGATCCACGCCGATCTGTTCCAGGACAACGTCTTCTTCCTCGACGGCAAGCTCAGCGGAATCTTCGACTTCTATTTCGCCTGCAACGACCTGCTGGCCTACGACGTGGCGATCTGCCTCAACGCCTGGTGTTTCGAGCCCGACAAGAGCTTCAACGTCACCAAGGCGCGCGCGCTGCTCGCCGGTTACCAGCGCGTGCGGCCGCTGAACGACGCCGAGCGCGCCGCGCTGCCGCTCCTGGCTCGCGGCGCGGCGCTGCGCTTCCTGCTGACGCGTCTGTATGACTGGCTGCACACACCGCCGGGCGCGATGGTCAAGCGCAAGGATCCGCTGGAGTACCTCGCGCGCCTGCGTTTCCACCGCGGCGTCGGCTCGGCCTCGGGGTACGGGCTGTGAGCGCCGACGGCGTCGTCGACATCTTCACCGACGGCGCCTGCAGCGGAAATCCCGGGCCCGGGGGCTGGGGCGCGCTGCTGCGCAAGGGCACGGTCGAGAAGGAGATCGCCGGCGGCGAGGCGACGACCACCAACAACCGCATGGAGATGATGGCCGCGATCCAGGCGCTCGAGGCGCTGAAGCGTCCAACAGCGGTCCGCCTGCACACCGACAGCGCCTATCTGCGGGACGGCATCACCAAATGGATCCACGGCTGGAAACGCAACGGCTGGAAGACCGCCGACAAGAAGCCGGTGAAGAACGACGATCTGTGGAAGCGCCTGGAGACCGCCATGGCGCCGCATCGCGTCGAATGGCTGTGGGTCAAGGGCCACGCCGGCCACCCCGAGAACGAACGCGTCGACGCCATGGCGCGCGCCGAGGTCAAGCGCCTGCGCGAGCTGGCGAAGCTGTCGGATTCGTAGGCCTTCTCCCCGCCTTCGCGGGGAGAAGGAGTCACTTGCCGAACACGGCCCACGCCGCCTCGAAGCGGGCGCGGTTCTCGCGGGTGTAAGCGGCGAAATCGACGCCACTGACCTTCGACGTCAGCTCCGAGACCATGCTCCAGAGCGTCTCGCGCATCAGCGAGGCGCACTTCATCGCTTCATAGCGACTGCTCAGCACGCCGTCGGGCGGCCGGTCGAAATAGGCCGTGAGCAACGCGCGCTCATGCGCGCTGTCAAAGCCGTTGTTTGACGCGAGACCACCGAGATCGAACAGCGGCGTGTTGAAGCCGGCGTAATCCCAGTCGATCAGCCACAGCCGCCTGCCGTCGTCGAGCAGGTTCGAGGCCAGCAGATCGTTGTGGCCGAACACCAGATCGATCGGGCCGACGACCGACTCCAGCAGGGTCGCGCGATCCGCCCAGTCCGCGATCTCCGCGACGTAGCGTGAGCCGCCATCGCGCAGGGTCGCGAGATAGTCGCGCGCGACGTGGAAGACGTTGAACGACAGGACCGGCCCGCGCAGGAAACGCGGGATATCGCGATGACAGCGGCGAATCAGATCGACGATCGGCGCCAGGCGCGCGGGATCGCGGATGTCCTCTGGCGTCAGCGTGCGCGCCTCGATGTGGTCGAGCACGGTGACGCCCGGCTCGGCATGGACCACCTCCGGCGACAGGCCGGCCGCGTGCGCCGCGCGCGAGGCGGCGAGCTCGTTGAAGCGCAGTACGCCGTGCACCGGGATATCCTCGCCCAGGCGGACGACGAAGCGGCGACCGCTATCCGTCACCAGGAAATTGCGGTTGGTCATGCCGCCGGCCAGCGGCGCGATATCGACGCGCCCGCGCCAGCACGGCAAGCTGGCGATACGGTCCATCAAGGACGACAGGGGCGGCTCGTCGCCGGGCCGCCCCTGCTCATCGGTCATGGTCGTGACGCTCTAGAGCGCCTTCAGCACGGCTTCGCCGCTCGACACCTCGAAGGCGCCGGGCTTCTCGACGTTCAGCGTCTTCACGACGCCGTCGTCGACCACCATGGCGTAGCGCTGCGAGCGCTTGCCCATGCCGAAGCCGGAGGCGTCGAAGCTGAGCCCGAGCGCGTCGGAGAACTCGGCGTTGCCGTCGGCCAGCATGCGCACCTTGCCATCGGCCTTCTGGTCCTTGCCCCAGGCCTCCATGACGAAGGCGTCGTTGACCGAGACGCAGACGATGTCGCTGACGCCTTTGGCCTTCAGTGCCTCGGCGTTGTTGACGAAGCTCGGCACGTGCTTGGCCGAGCAGGTCGGCGTGAAAGCGCCGGGCAGCGCGAACAGCGCCACCTTCTTGCCCTTGAACAAATCGTCGGTGGTGACGGGCTTGATGCCCTCGGCGGTCTTCTCGCGCAGCGTGGCGCTGGGAATGCGGTCGCCTACCTTGATCATATCGGTCTCTCCTCGCGGAACATCGGCCCTCACCGCTCCATTCTATCGGGGCGGCGAAGGCCGATGCCACCCCGATCAAAGACCCTTGAGAACAGCCTCGGCGCTGGACACGTCGAAAGCGCCCGGCGCCTCGACGTTGAGCTGCTTGATCACGCCACCCTCGACCACCATGGCGTAGCGCTGCGAGCGCTTGCCCATGCCGTTGCGCGACGCGTCGAGCGTCAGCCCCATCAGCTCGGTGAACTCGCCATTGCCGTCGCCCAGCATCATCACCTTGTCGCCGGTGCCGGATGCCTTGCCCCAGGCGCCCATGACGAAGGCGTCATTGACGGAAATGCAGGCGATCGTGTCGATACCCTTACTCTTCAGCGCGTCGTGGTTGGCCAGAAAACCTGGCACATGCTTGGCGCTTCAGGTGGGGGTGAAGGCGCCGGGAAGCGCGAAGGCCACCACTTTCTTGCCGGGTGCGAAGAGCTCGTCGGTCGAGATCGCCTTGGGCCCTTCCGGGCTCAGGTACCTCAACGTCGCGCTCGGCACCTTGTCGCCGACCTTGACCATTGATGTTGTCTCCTCACGGAACGACGGCCGCCATGACGGGCGGCCAACCCCTACCTAGGGTCGCGCGCGGAATTTGTCCATCCGGGCTATTCGGGTACCAGCTTCGCGTCATCCAGAGCGACCTTACGCCATTTGGGGATTTCGCGCCGGATCAGCGTGTCAAAGTCCTGCGGCGTCGAGGGTTGAAGCTGCACGCCCAGCTCGAGGAACCGCGCCACCAGCGCCGGCTCCGACAGGATCGCGTTGATCTCCTGCGACAGGCGCGTGACGGCGGCCTGAGGCGCGCCGGCATGGGTCACCAGCCCGAACCAGACTTCCATCTCGTAGCCGGGCAGGCCGGACTCGGCGATGGTCGGTATGTCGGGCGTGCCGGCGAAGCGCTTCAGGCCCGAGGAGCCCAGCGCCTTGACGCGGCCGGCGCGGGCGTGGCCGATCGAGGTCGTGCCGGCGTCGAAGATGATCTGCACGCGGCCGGCCAACAGATCGGTGAGCGCCGGCGCGCTGCCCTTGTAGGGCACGTGCAGCATGTCGATGCCGGCCATCGCCTTGAACAGCTCGCCGGCGAGATGCAGCGAACTGCCCGGCCCGATCGAGGCGAAGCCGAGCTTGCCGGGATTGGCCTTGCCGTAGGCGATCAGCTCGGCGGCGTTCTTCGCCGGAACGTCGTTGTTGACGATCAGGAAGAGCGGCCCGGTGAAGCCCAGCGAAACCGGCGCGAAGCTTTTCAGCGGATCGTAGGGCAGCGTCTTTTGCGTCGAGGTATTGATCGCCAGGCTGCTGACGCTGCCGAGATAAAGCGTATGGCCGTCGGCTGGCGCGGCGAGCGCCGCCTGGGCGCCGAGGATCTGGCTGGCGCCGGGCTTGTTGTCGATCAGCACCTGCTGACCCAGGCGCGCCGTCAGCCGCTCGCCGAGCACGCGCGCGAAGGTATCGCCGACGCCGCCTGGCGGATAGGGCACGACCAGCCGCAACGGTCTGCTGGGAAAATCCTGCGCATGCGCCGACGTGACAACGCCGGCGGCGAGCGCGCTCGTGAGCGCGAGGCGACGGGATAGCATCGCCCTACTCCGCCGCCTGCCGACCCGAGGGCGATTCGACCAGTCCACGGGGATGGCCGAATCGTTCGACCATCACCTCTTCCAGCCCCTTGTCGCCAGACGCGACCCAGCCGCCGCCGCGCACGCGATAGGCGGCGGGCTGGCCGGCGGCGTCCGGCTCGCGGCCCTCGCGCAGCGCCTTGGCGCCCTGCAGCATCACCTGGCGGAAGCGCACGACGCCGATATCGGTCGGCCCAAGCAACTCGCGCTGGCGATCGGCGATGAAGCCCTGGCTGTCCTGGATGCAGGCGTCCTGCTCCGACACGCCCTTGATGCCGGTATAGGTCTTGGTCTTCTGCTCCTGCCGGTCGATCAGGTACTCGTTGGCGCGATGGCGCAGCGGCACGAACTTGCCGTCGACCTCAGCATGGATCGAGTGGCCCGTCCTGTAACCCTCGATCTCGGCGTCGGTGAGCGGCCGGTCAGGATGCCAGGTGTAGGTGTAGATCCAGCAATGCGTGTCGTTGATCGGCACCCAGCATTGCCCGTGATAGACCTCGCCGGGGAACGAGCTCGGCACCAGCGCGTGGTTGGGCAGCAGGAACTGCGCGATACGCCAGTACAGATCGCTGTCGTCCGTCCTGCGCGACGCGCCGATGGTCATGCCCGTGGCGTGCGGCAGGATGGTGAATCTGGGCATGCGATCGGCGCGCACCCAGCGGATGCGATCGTTGGCCACCGACTGCGTCGCGATCGCGGCACCCCGCATCAGCGCCTTGGCCTCCGCTTCATCCGTGGTGATGACGTTGTGCAGGAAGGAGAAATGCGCGGTGTCGAGCGCGCCCTCGACCGCCTGCGCCCAGTTGCACTCCTGCAGCTTCTTGGAGACGTAGGCGTGGTTCTCCGGAACCACCATGAACTCGAGATCGGGCGGCGCCGGCTTGCGCTCGGCCGGCCCCATGTAGGCCCATAGCAAGCCGCCGCGCTCGAGTGTGGGGTAGGCGAGGATCTTCGCCCGCGCGCGCAAAGCCTCGGTCTCGATCATGATCGGCATGTCGACGCAATTGCCCTCGACGTCGAACTTGAAGCCATGGAAGACGCAGCGGATCCCGCAATCCTCGTTGCGGCCCCAGTAAAGATCGGCGCCGCGGTGCGAGCACTTGCCCTCGATCAGCCCGACGCGGCCCTCGCTGTCGCGGAAGGCCAGCAGCTTCTCGCCCAGGATCTCGACGCGGATCGGCGGGCCGTCGCGCTCCGGCAGCTCGCGCGCGAGCGCGAAGGGGATCCAGTAACGCCTGAAGTAGCCGCCCATCGCCGTGCCCGGCCCGGTGAGCGTCAGGATATCGTTGTCCTCGCGACTGAGCATGGCCATCGCCTCCCTGATCGGAGGCGATCTTGTCTACTTGCGGCCGGCCTTGTCGAGGGCGCCCATCACCAGGTCGATGGTCAACAATTCGGGCAGCGGAACGCCGTCCGGCGCGCCTGGGCCATAGACGATGTTGAACGGAATGCCGAAGCGCTGGTTGGCCTTCAGATAGGCCGCGATCGAAGGCGACGGCCGTGTCCAGTCGGCGCGCAGGGCCAACACGCCGTCGCGATCCAGTCGTCCCGAAACATCGGCGGTGTCTAGCACCAGCTTCTTGTTCACCTGGCAGGTAACGCACCAATCGGCGGTGACGTCGACGATCACCACCTTGCCGGCGGCCAACCGCTCCTTGATCTGCGCCTGAATATCGCGCGCCGGATCGAGCGGCTGCCAGCGGCCCGAGGCCACCGCCGCCACGGCCGGCGCCGGTCCCTGTACGACCAGCGGCGCGGCGATCGCCAAGGCCGCGGCGAAGATCGCCAGCGGCACTGCGAAGCCGCCGATCCGCCGCCGCATGCCGATCGCCAGCGCCATCACGCCCAGGATCGCGCCGACCGCCAGGACGGCGTGCCAGCCTGCCGCGCCGGCCAGCACGGTGAACAGCCAGACCGCCGTCGCGAACAGCGCCAGCGCCATCACGCGCTTGACCCACAGCATCCAGGCGCCCGGCCGGGGCAGGCGGCTCGCCAGCTTCGGAAAGGCCGCCACCAGCAGGAACGGTGCGGCGAGGCCCAGGCCCAGCGCAGTGAAGATCGCCAGAGTTTCGCTCGCGCCGCGCGACAGGGCGAAAGTCAGCGCCGTGCCGACAAAGGGTGCGGAGCACGGCGTCGCCAGCAGCGCGGCGAAGGCACCCGACGCGAAGTGGCCGGCGAGCTCGGAGCGCGCGGCGCGCTGCTCGCCCGCCACCGCCGCGCCGGCGAGCCAGGACGGCAACGCGATCTCGAACAGCCCGGCGAGGTTGAGCGCGAAGAGCAGTACCACGGCGATGATGAAGGCGAGGAACACCGGCTGCTGGAACTGGATGCCCCAGCCCACGGTGGCGCCGGCGCTCTTGAGCGCGATGGCGCCGCCGGCCAGCACCAGGAACGAGGCGACGATGCCGGCCGACGAGGCGAGGAAGCCGGCGCGCACGCGCGAGGAGGCCTGGCCGCCATAGCCGACCGCGCCGATCACCTTCAGCGACAGCACCGGCAGCACGCAGGGCATGATGTTGAGGATCAGGCCGCCGAGCAGCGCCACCAGCAGCATCGCCATCAACTCGCCGACGCCGGACGCCTGCGTCGGCGGCGCGCCCACGACAGGCGTCGCCTCGGTCTCGACCGCAAGCGGCTCGTCGAGCACGGTGAACGTGACCTTCTGGCCCGCGAGCTTCGCCGCGGTGAGCTTGTCGCCGGCAAGCGTGAAGGTGAAGAGCGCGCGCCTGCCGCCGTCCTCGAGCTTGACTCGCGGCGGCTCGGAGACGGCGATGCTCGCGTGCTCGGCGACGATGTCGGGCTTCACGAAGGCGCGATCGCCGCGCGCGCTGACGCTGATCTCGATCACCGTCTCGCCCGGCTTGCCGTCCTTCTTCGGCACGTCGCGCAGGCTGGCGCGCTCGATCGTCACGCCTGCTGCTCCGGGCTGGCGCGCGAGGAAGACGCCGATCATCGCCGCTTCTGGCGCCGGCGCGCCGGCGCCCGCCGGCAGGTCGAGCTTCAGGTTGGCCGTGTAGGGAATGCAGACGTCGTCGCAGGTCAGGTAGTCGATCGAAGCGCGCAGCGACAGCGCGTCACCGGCCTTCGAGAGCGTGGCGCTGAGCGGCAGGACGACCTCGCCCTTGTAGCCCATGGTGGTGAGCCCGGAGACGTCGAAGCGGTACGGCGCGGGCCATAGCAACGTCGCGCCCGCCAGGTTGGTCGAGCCCTTCCAGTCGATGGTGGGCGGGAAGCCGGCATCGCCGGGCGAGCGCCAGTAGATCTTCCAGCCCGGCTTCATGCGGAAATGCAGGCCCAGCGTGATGGTGCGCGAATCACCCACCGCGTCGACCGCCGAGACCAGCCGCAGTTCGGTCTGCTCGGTCTTCACCCAATCCGAGCCGGCGGCCTGGGCGGGTACGGCGAGGCCCAAGGCCGAAAGCAGCAGGATGAAGGCGAGGATCGCGATCTTCGCTTTTCCCCGCGTAGGTGGGGACAAGGCAGATTTCACGGGGATAGCCATGGCTATGTCTTGGCGAAGGCGCATCGTCTTCCGATATAATAGCTGAGCGGTCGGGGTAAACCGACCAGTGTCCGGATACGCGTTTCAGGCGCTCGCGGGCAGTCACAAGCGCGTGTCGCGCCGTCCGGCCGCACGGTTCCGCGTACGATCGCGATGCGATGGCGGGAGCATAGCGCCATGTCCACCCAGACGACCTCCTCGGGCTCGGGCCCCTCCGGCTCCGGCTACATCACCGGCTACCTGCTGGTGGCCACGCCGGCCATGCCCGACGAACGCTTCCGCCGCACCGTGATCTATATGTGCCGGCACGACGCCGATGGCGCGCTGGGCCTCGTCGTCAACCGCACGGTCGAGGACATGACCGAGGCCGACCTATACAAACAGCTTGAGATCCCGGTGGCGCCCGGCGCCGAGGCCCGGCCGGTGATCCTGGGCGGCCCGGTCGAGATGCAGCGCGGCTTCGTGCTGCACACGGGCGACTACAAGCGCGAGGAGACCCTGAGTCTGGCCGACGGTCAGATGGGCATCACCGGCTCGCTCGACATCATGCGCGACATGTCGGCCGGCACCGGCCCGAAACAGGCGCTGCTGACCCTGGGCCATAGCGGCTGGGGGCCGGGCCAGCTCGACCGCGAACTGGTCGACAACGCCTGGCTGGTCGTGCCGACCGATCTCGATCTGGTGTTCGGCGGCGACCTCAATGGCAAATGGGGCCGCGCGCTGGCCAAGGTCGATGGCCGCCTGGGGACCGATCCCGGGCTTATGTCGCATCTCTCGGGGCGCGCGTAATAAGGACCGTTTCGGTCCTAAATTCAAGGACTTGTGCGAATTTTCTGTAACCGACCACAAAATCAGTGATTCGTTGCAGGGGCGATGTTAGGGTTTGTCCGTAACGAAGGAGGCCCGGATTCCCCTCAGGGTCCTTGTATGGGTACAGGCACCGAGCAACGAGCGGCCGCCAAGTCGGGCCGGATCGGGGATCGGCCTCACCCCAGTCTCTGACCCACCTTCGTTTTTCCCTGTCCGTCTGATCGCCAACGCCTCCGCTCGCGGGGGCGTTTTTGCGTTCGGGCGGGCTTTCGTCTCCCTGTCGCTCCCGGAGTAGACCATGGCCAAGCGTGCCACCCGTCGTGCCCGCACCGAGACCGTCGAAACCGCCCGCATCCACACGCTGGTGTTCGATGCCGACCGACAGGGGGCGGCCAACGATGCCAACCGCGACCAGAGCTACCTGCGAAAAGTCCGCCCGCGCAGCGACAACCAACGCCTGCTGATGGAGGCCATCGGCAAGCAGGCGCTGACCCTGGCGCTGGGGCCGGCCGGCACCGGCAAGACCTATCTGGCGATCACCGCGGCGGTCGAGGCGCTGGAGGCGGGCCGTATCGCGCGCATCGTGCTGTCGCGCCCCGCCGTCGAAGCCGGCGAGAACCTCGGCTACCTGCCCGGCAACATGCGCGAGAAGCTCGATCCCTATCTGCGCCCGCTCTACGACGCGCTCAACGACCGCATGGGGCCCAAGCGCCTGCGGTCGGCGCTCGACGACGGCACGATCCAGATCGCGCCCGTGGCCTTCATGCGCGGCAGGACGCTCAACAACGCCTTCGTGCTGATCGACGAGGCGCAGAACTGCACCTACGGCCAGCTCAAGATGCTGCTGACACGGCTGGGCTGGCACTCGACCATGGTGCTGACCGGCGATCCCGACCAGACCGACCTGCTGCCCGAACTCTCCGGCCTCAGCGACATCGCCCGCCGCCTCGAGGCGGTCGACGATGTCGCCGTCGTGCGCCTGACGCAGGCCGACGTCGTGCGGCATCCGCTGGTCGGCAGGATGCTGGGCGTTCTCTGACGCCGCCTCCGTCGTCCTGAGCGAAGTCGAAGGACCTTTGCTCGACAGCACCGACGTGTTTGTTGAGGCAAGGCCCTTCGACTACGCTGCGCCCCGCTCAGGGCGACGGCATACCAGATGAAAACCATCCACGGCCACTGGAACGACGATCCGTCGGCGGTCACGCTGATCGATGCGCATCATCATCTCTGGGACCTCAAGCGCGGTCGCCTGCCCTGGCTGCGCGGTCCCGTCGAGCCGCACTTCTTCCTCGGCGACTACAGCCCGCTGAAGCGCGACTACCTGCCGGATGACTACCGGCGTGACGCGGCGAAGCACAACGTGCTGATGACCGTGCATTGCGAGGCCGAGTGGGATCGCGACGACCAGGTAGGCGAGACGCGGTGGCTGATCGACATCGCCAACACCAGCGACCGCCTGCCCGGCGCCATCGTCGCGCATGCGTGGTTCCATACGCCCAACGCCGAGGAGATCATCGCCCGGCAGGCGAGCTTCCCGATGGTGCGCGGCATCCGCTCCAAGCCGATCACATCGCTGACGCCGGATACGCGGCCCGATCGCGTCGCGGGCACGATGCAAGACCCGGCGTGGCTGAAGGGCTTTGCTCTGCTGGAGAAGTACGGCCTGTCCTGGGATCTGCGTGTGCCGATGTGGCATCTCGTGGAGGCGGCCGGCGTCGCCCGGCAGTTTCCGAGAACGCCGATCATCCTCAACCACACCGGCTTCCCCTGGGACCGCAGCGAGGATGGCCTGGCGACGTGGCGCAGGGCGATGGAAGCGATCGCGCGCTGCCCCAACGTGCATCTCAAGGTCTCGGAGTTCGGCCTGCGCGACCAGCCCTGGGACTACGCGTCGAACCGCCGAATCGTGCGCGACGCCATCGCCATCTTCGGCATCGAGCGCTGCGTCTTCGCGACCAACTTCCCGGTCGCCGGCCTGCGCGTCGACTATGATACGCTGGTCCGCGCCGTGCGACGAATGATCGACGATTTCTCCGCCGAAAATCAGGCGCGTTTCTTCTGGAAGAACGCTGCGGCGTTCTATCGGCTGACGATTTAGCCAGGCCGAGGCGCGTAACATGAGCAGCACTAAACAATACCTGTTCGCCTGTGGAGACTTCCAGGAAGCGGCGGTCCAGGAGAGGGTCTTCGGCCGCCGGCTTGTCGGCAAGCCGGATGCCCTCCTCGGCTTTTGTCGACAACCATTCGTGCGGCCGTCAGGCATTTCGGATGATCGCGTAGACGGCATGGTGTTCGGCGTGACGGACGCCGATCTCGCGGCGGCTGACGCGCACGAACCGCCCAACTATCGCCGTTCAGAGATCAAGACTGCCTCAGGCCTCCTCGCATGGGTCTATCTTCGACAGGGCTGAGCTCGGCGGCCGTCTTGTCAGGTCCCGACAATCGCAAGGTCGCAGTCTTTCGATTGTCGCTCGCCGTGCGCGAGCGATAGGATCGGATAATTCGATGACTCAGACACCAGGAGACGCCATGAACAAGCTCGCACTTCCACGCCGCGCCCTCGTCCTCGGTGGGATCGGCCTGATTGTCGTCAGTCGCGGTGTCCATGCCGCCGAAACTGTCTCCGGCCGCTACGCCGGCAACGGCAAGGAGGTCCAGCTGGGCTTCATCAGCGCCTGGCCGCGCGACAAGTTCAGCGGCAAGGACACGATCGTCATCGTGGTGACCGAGAAGGATCACAGTGCGTCGAAGAAGCCCTGGTTCGACGCCGGCTTCAAGAAATTCGGTGCCGCGCTGCAGTTCTCGCTGACCATACCGGACGGGAAGCTGATCGGCACCGAGGTCGGCCATCCCGGGCTCAAGCGCTCACCGGTGTCGGTGTCGGGCTCCAGCATCCAGGCGGAAGGCGTGACCATCACGGACAAGCGGGTCGAAGGCCGCTTCTTCACGCCGAAGCCGGGGACGTTCTTCGACGACGTCTTCGAGATCGACATGAAGGTCGCCGCCGACATTCGCCCGCGTCCGGCGTGAAGCGCCTGCTGATCGTCGCGCACGCGCCCTCGCCCAACACCGAAGCGTTGCGTGACGCGTGCGCACGCGGGGCACGGCATCCCGAGATCGGCGGCGTCGAAGTCGTGGTCAAGGCGCCGCTCTCGGCCGGTCCCGAGGACGTGCTGGCGGCGCAGGCGGTGATCCTCGGCACCACCGAGAACCTCGGCTACATGAGCGGCGCGCTGAAGGACTTCTTCGACCGCAGCTACTACGCCTGCATCGAGAAGACCGATGCGCTGCCCTTCGCCTGCTACATCCGCGCCGGCCAGGACGGCACCGGCACGCGCCGCGCCATCGAGAGCATCACCACGGGGCTGCGCTGGAAGGCCGTGCAGGAGCCGCTGGTGCTGCGCGGCGCGTGGCAGGACGGCTTCGTCGCGCAGGTCGAGGAGCTCGGCATGGCGGTGGCCGCCGGATTGGAAGCCGGCGTTTTCTGACGCGCGGCGCTCATTCACCCGCCAGCTGGATCCACTGGGGGCCGGTGCGCCGTGCCAGCACCCCGGCCGGCGACGTGCCGGGGCGGAACACGACCGACTCGGCTTCCGCGATCGGCAGCTCGGGATAGCCGTGCAGCTTGGCCAGCCCGCCAAGGTTATTGCCATGGGCGACAAAGACATCGTTGACGCCGCGCGCCGGCGCTGCCGCCAGCGCGTCGCGCAGCCGCACCAGCCTGGCGCGCTCGGGGTCGCCCGAGTCGTCGCCATCGGTTTCCAGCCACGGCACGACCTCGACGCGGCCGAAGGCCAGCCGCGCGGTGTCGACACAGCGGCAATAGGGGCTGGAGCGCACCGCGCCGATCGGAATGGCGAGCATGCGGAAGGCCGCGCCGATGCGGCTGGCCAATTGCCGGCCGGCGTCGGTGAGGTTGCGCTGACGCTCGCAGCTCGTGAGGTCGTCGTCCGGCTGGCCCTGCCGTAGCGTCAGGCTATGGCGGAAGTAGATGTTGAAGCCGCCGGCGCGCAGCGTCGCGGCGAGGTCCGCCCGGTCGGCGCCGGCGCCCCATGGCAGGAGTACCGCGATTCCCGCGCCGATCAGCACGCTGCGCCGTGATGGCATGATCGCTCTCCGATCGATTGGCGGCGGCATGTTGCGCCGATCCGCGCACCGGTGCGCTTCACATTGCGATCAAGCGCCGCTCACGATCGCGCCAGTGTTCCCGGCAGACGGCGAAGCACGCGGCGGAAAGGTTCGGGATCGTCGAGCCCGCGCGCCAGCACCAGCGCGCCCTCGATCGACAGCACAGTCTCTTCGGCCCACAGCCGTGCCGGCGTCGCGCTCATCCCGGCATCGCGCGCCACCGACGCCAAGGCCTCGATCCAGGCGCCGAAGGCGTCCTTGAGCGGTTTGCGGAACAGGCGTCGAGCGTCACCCACCAGCATGTTGCCCAACAGGCAGGCGGCGCGACCGCCGTCGTAGAGCTCGTCGAGCGCCTTGACCATGCGTGCCAGACGCCGCGCCGGCGTGCCCGGCGCCGCGAGCGGCGCCAGCACGTGCGCGGCCATCCAGCGCTCGACCTCCTCGAGCACGGCGCGCGCCATATCCTCCTTACCGCCTGGGAAGTAGTGATAGAGGCTCGACTTCCCGAGCCCACTGGCCTTCGACAGCTGCGCCAGCGAGGCGCCATCGAAGCCGTGGCCGCGGAACACTTCCAGCAGGCGGCGCACCACCTCTTCGCGCGGCATAAGCGGAGCCGGCATCGCCTTGTCCGTCACTGTTGGACCAACCGGTCCAATAAACGGCGGCCCGCCCGGCTGTCAACATCACGCCGGCCCCACGACGATGTGAAGCGTATCGGGTTGCGGCGACCGCGGCGATCGGTATTGTACCGATCGTTCGGTCTATTCCGGCCGACGCTTCGAGGAGGGATCCACATGACCGTTCCGACTTTCGCCCGCCGCGCCGTTCTCGCCGGGCTCGCCGTGGCGTTGCCTTTGGCGGCGGCGCACGCCGTCGACCGCACCGGCGGCACGCACAACAGCCTGTACGCCGGGCTGGGCGCCAAGGGCTACGACGTGGTCGCCTACCAGACGGTCGGCAAGCCGACCCTGGGCAAGGCCGAGCACGAGGATCTGTGGAGCGGCGCCACCTGGCGCTTCGCCAACGCCCAGCACCTCGCGATGTTCAAGGCCGATCGCGAGAAATACGCGCCGCAGTTCGGCGGCTTCTGCTCCTGGGGCGTGGCCCAGGGCAAGCTGTTCGACGTCGATCCGGTCAATGGCTGGAAGGTGGTCGACGGCAAGCTCTACATGAACTTCAACGCCGACATCCAACGCACCTGGGAAGCCGACATCCCCGGCATGATCGCCAGGGCCAAGGCCAACTGGCCCAAGCTCAACCAATAGCGATACGGCCGCGGCCTGCCGTCAGGCCCGTTCCTCCGGCAGGCCGCTCGCGCGCCAGCTCTCCGGACCGGCATCGAAGCCGCCCACGACGTTGACCACGTCGGTATAGCCAGCGTCCTGCAGCGCCGCCTGCGCCTGCCCCGAGCGGATGCCCGATCTGCAGATCAGCGCGATCGGCCTGGTCGTGTCGCCGCCCGTCAGCGACCGGGTCGCGACGACGAACGCCGGGGCGTCGCCGGTCCAGTCGATCCACGCTGCACCGGCAGGCGCTCCCACTTGCGCGCGCTCCGGCGCGTGGCGCACATCGATCAGCAGCGTGCCGGCGGCCTGACGGCGATGCGCCTCGACCGGCGTGATCGTGGTAGTGGCGGGCGCCCCGGCACCCATGCCGAGCGTCGCCTTGATCTTCTCGAACATGGATTCCTACCGGTGCTGTCGCTTGTAGTGATCGGCCAGCATGTCGCGGCCGAAATCGGCGGCGAGGTCGCGCCACACCGAGTGGACATGGTTGGCGTTGTTCTGGGTGTTGTCGAGCTCGATCAAGGTCACCGGCCCGTGCAGACGGAAATAGTAGGGCTGACCGTCGCCAGTCGACCCCGCCCAGGCGAAGCGGAGCTGATCGACGCCGCCTTCACGCAGCCGGCGCGTCTGCAGCGCCGCGATCTCGGGCGACAGCGCCTCGAGGAAGCCCGCGGCGATGCGCATCGCGCTGTCGCGATCCGCGGCGCTCATGCGCGCGAGCGCTACGCCGCGCGGCGCACCGATCTCCTGCTCGCGGCCCGGACCGGCGACGATGTCGCCGAAGGCGCGCTCAGCGATCGTCGCCTCGCGCCGCAAGGCCTCGGGCAGCGCGCGGATCAAGCCGCGGCCGGCATCCTCGACCGCGCCCATCAGCCGGAAGCCATCGCTGGCGCGCGCCGGATTGGCGCCCCAGAAGGCCGGCGTCACCGCCACTCGATCGGGGCCGAGCACCGTGAAGTGCAGCGACAGATGGTGGCCTTCGATGCGCCAGCCCCAGGGCACCGTGCCCGGCGTGCCGTAGATCGCGACGGCGTAGTTGTCGGGATCGCGCCACGCGCCCTCGCGCTCGCGCAGGATCGCTTCGAGCCGGCGCGTGCCTTCGACGCGCCGCATGCCGGTGTCGCCCAGACCGGCGTGCAGCAACGCCATCGTCGCGGCGCTGACCGAGGTGCTCATGCCGCCGAACGGCAGGCCGGCACGGCGGCGCGGGATGTAGTGCCAATCCTCGCGCTGGGCGTGGAACGGCAGCACCAGCGCGCGGCGCTGGCGCTCGTCGGCCGCCGCGATCAGCGCCTGCGCCGTACGGGTCATGCGCTCGACGAGCTGCGCCCGACTGTCGCGCGGCGACAAGCCAACCAGGAGACCCGACGCGGCGGCGCCGATCAGCGCGCGGCGCGTCGGGTGGTGATGGCCGTGGTGACGATGGTAGTGGTGATCGTGGTCCGCGTCGTCGTGATGGTGATGCGGACCGACGATCCCGTCATGCGGCACGGCGCGGCCGGACTACGCCGTGGGCTTGTACTTGATGGTGCAGCCATAGGCGCTGGTTGACGGCGTCGTGATCGGCTTGCCGGCCGCCAGCTCCGTCAGCGCGTCGCGCACATAGGGCTTGGCCTTGGGCACGTCGTCGACGCTGGTCGAGCGGATGCTGTCGATGCCGCCCATGTAGACCAGCGCGCCCTTGGCATCGATGATGAACATGTGCGGCGTCACACGCGCGTCGTAGGCGCGGCCGATGATTCCGTCGGGGTCGAGGATCACGGCGCTGGGCGACGCGTCGCGGCTCTTGGTCAGCTCGTTGGCCTTGGCGGCGCTGACGAAGCCCTGCGAGCCCGGCTCCGAGGAAATGATGGAGAGCCACACGCCGCCGGCCTTCACCACGTCCTTTTGGATCGCCTGCATGTTGGCCGAGCGGTAGTGCTTGGCGACAAAGGGGCACTCGTGGTTCGTCCACTCCAGCACGACAGTCTTGCCCTTGTAATCCGCCAGCGCGTGCTTCTTGCCATCGGTGCCCATGCCGGTGAAGGCCGGCGCCTGCTGGGCGATGACCGGCTTGGCCGACAAGGCGGACGGCACGAGCAACGCGCCACCGGCGAGGACCAACGAGGCACGGCGGGTGAGGATCGGTGTGGACGTCATGCGAAGCTCCTGTTGCGGAATGGGCAGACAACGCCTGTGGACACGACGCTAGCTTGGACCCGCTTTACGGGCCAGCACGTCGAAACGCCGTGTCTTTCGCCCGCCATCGGCGGCGATTTCGATCTCCAGCAGGCCGGGCAACTCGCTTGGCGTGCGGCCGCGCGCGTCGAACGGCGCGAGATCCAAGGCCAGGGATCCGCCCTCGACGTGGAAGGCTTGCTTCGCCGAATGGTCGACGACGTCACTCGGGTAGGGGAAGAAATAAGCCGCGATCGGTGCGCCGCCCAGCCTGGCGACGTCGATGGTCAGCCGCAGCCTGTCGCCGGCGCGCGTCAGGGTCGCCTCGACCGAAGGCGATGGTACGGGCTTCAGCGCCAGGGTCGCGGCGCTGGGCGGTCCGCCTGCCGCCAGATCGAGCGTGAACTTGCCAGCCTCCGGCACGCAGACCTTCTCGCAGACCAGCCAGGTCGCCTCGGCCTGGACGCGTGTGGCCCCAGCCGGCAGGGCCGCGTTGGCGACGAACATAACCTCGTCGTGGTGGCCGTAGCTGACGATGCCGCCGATATCGATGCGCTCCGGTGCCGGCCAGCCGACCAGCGCGATGCCGGCGCCGTCGGGCGTCGACAGCTTCAAGGTCGGCGGCTCGCCGGAATCGCCGGGATTGCGCCAGTAGGTATGCCAGCCCGGCTTCACGGCCATCCGCAGCCCGAGCGACACGCGCCCATCGTCGAGCCGGCCCAGCGCCACCAACTGCGCGCGCGTATGCGGCGTCACGACCGGCGGCGACACCGTCTCGGCGCTCGCTCCACCAGTCCCGAAGGCGTATAGGGTGCCAACCGCCGCACCCAGGACAACGTATCTGCGCTTCATCCCGACCATCATCGCGGAAGCTGGCTCCAGACGCTTTTCAAGGATGCGTGACCACTGGTCAGGTCAGGGTCATACACATCCCGCCGATAGCATCTCGTCGGCGGCAGGGCCCTTGATCCAGTGCGTGTTTCCGGTTTCAGAGACACACAATGAGATAACATTCTTCTTTATAGATCAATGCCTTGAAGAGGTATCGCCAAAGCATCGCCGTACTTCTCGGACAGTTTGAATGATCGCTGAAACCGTCACGCCACGCAGGCGGCGGTGAAATTACCAACAGGCTTTTCCACATGCACCCCGGAGCCATTGTTCTCGCCGGCACGGTAGCTTCCGGTCACCGGACCGCCAATATGTCCACCACGTACCCCGGTTCCGTTCACGCCATGGCCGACCCGCTCGCCCCGACCCCGACGCCGCCCGGCCCCGACGATCCGTCGGCGGTCGCGACGCCGGCTGAGGTGGTCGCCGAGGTTGCATCAGAGGACCCCGCCGAGTCCGAGCTGGAGACGGCCGCGCCGGCCGAGGGCTCGCTGGCGGCCGGTACGGCGATGATCGCCGGCTATGTGAAGACCCTGCAGCGCAAGCCCGGCGTCTACCGCATGGTCGATCGCAAGGGCGAGGTGCTCTATGTTGGCAAGGCGCGCTCGCTGAAGAGCCGCGTCGCCAGCTATACCCAGCCCACCCGGCTCTCAGCCCGCCTGATGCGCATGGTGTCCGCGACGGCGAGCATGGAGTTCGTCGTCACCGGCAGCGAGGCCGAGGCGCTGCTGCTCGAGAACAATTTGATCAAGCGCTTCCGGCCGCGCTTCAACGTGCTGCTGCGCGACGACAAGTCATTCCCCTACATCGTCATCCGCCGCGACCATCCCTGGCCACAGCTCGCCAAGCACAGGGGCGCGCGCAACGCGCACGACGAGTATTTCGGCCCCTTCGCCTCCGCCGGCGCCGTGACGCACACGCTCTACACCTTGCAGCGCGCCTTCCCGATGCGCTCCTGCTCCGACTCGATCTTCTCCTCCCGTACGCGACCGTGCCTGCAGCACCAGATCAAGCGCTGCGTCGCGCCCTGCGTCAGCCGCGTCACGCCGGAGGAATACGAGACGCTGGTCGGAGAGGTGCGCGACTTTCTGTCGGGCCGTACGCGCCAGGTGCAGGAGACGCTGTCGCGGCGCATGGAAGAGGCCGCGACGGCGCTCGATTTTGAGAAGGCCGCGGTGTTCCGCGACCGCATCCGCGCGCTCACCGCGATCCAGGCGCACCAGACCATCGAGATGACGGGCATCGACGAAGCCGATGTCTTCGCCGCCTACGAGCAGGAAGGCCAGATCGGCGTGCAGGTGTTCTTCGTGCGCGCCAGCCAGAATCTCGGCAACCGCGCCTACTTCCCCATGCACGGCCGCGAGCTCTCGGCGCCCGACGTGCTGGAGAGTTTCATCGGCCAGTTCTACGACGGCCGCCCGCCACCCGCCGAGATCCTGGTCAGCCACGAGTTACCCGAGGCCGAGCTGCTCGCCGGCGCGCTGTCGATCGCCGCGGGCGAGCGAAAGGTCGAGATCGTCTGCCCCAAGCGCGGCACGCGCCGTGAGCTGATGGACCATGCGCTGACCAACGCGCGCGAGGCGCTGGGCCGGCGCCTCGCCGAGGGCAGCTCGCAGCGCAAGCTGCTCGACGGCGTGGCGCGAATCTTCGGGCTGGAGGCGCCGCCCGCGCGCATCGAGGTCTACGACAACAGCCACATCCAGGGCAGCGACGCGATCGGCGCCATGATCGTCGCCGGACCGGAGGGCTTTACCAAGAACGCCTATCGCAAGTTCAACATCCGCACGGCGCTGGCGCCGGCGCAGCAGGACGCGGCCAACGAGGCCGGCGGGCCGCAAGATGGCGCGATCAGCGCCGGCGATGACTACGGCATGATGCGCGAGGTATTGACGCGGCGCTTCCAGCGCGCGTTGAAGGAGGACCCCGATCGCGAGGGCGGCAATTGGCCCGACCTGGTGATCATCGACGGTGGCGCCGGCCAGCTCACCCAGGCGCAGGCGGTGTTCGCCGAGCTGGGCATCACCGACGTGGCGCTGGTGTCGATCGCCAAGGGCCCGGACCGCGACGCCGGGCGCGAGCGCTTCTTCCAGCCGGACAAGGCGCCGTTTTCGCTGCAGCCGCGCGACCCGGTGCTGTATTTCCTGCAGCGCCTGCGCGACGAGGCGCACCGCTTCGCCATCGGCACGCATCGTGCGCGGCGCTCGGCGGGGCTGACCAAATCGGCGCTCGACGAGATCGCCGGTATCGGCGCGGCGCGCAAGCGCGCGTTGCTCCATCACTTCGGATCGGCGCGCGCCGTGGCCGCGGCGTCGCTGGACGATCTCGAGGCCGCGCCGGGAGTCTCCCGGACGATCGCCAAGAAAGTCCATGATCATTTCAGGAGCGGCGGATAGAGTCGCCCCGGTACGTACCATGACGTTCAACCTGCCCAACGTTCTGACGCTGTCGCGAATCGCCGCGATCCCGGTGGTCATCGCCTGCTTCTGGCTCGACAGCTGGATGGGCCACGATGGCACGCGCTGGGCGGCCGCCATCCTCTTTGCGGCAGCCAGCATCACCGACTATTTCGACGGCTGGCTGGCGCGGCGCTGGCAGCAGATCTCCAAGCTCGGCCGCTTCCTCGATCCGATCGCCGACAAGCTGCTGGTCGCCGCCGTGCTGTTGATGCTGTGCGCCGTCGGCACGCTGCGCGGCGTGCACATCCTGGCGGCGCTGATCATCCTCTGCCGCGAGGTGCTGGTCTCCGGCCTGCGCGAGTTCCTTGCCGAGCTGCGCATCGGCATGCCGGTGAGCAAGCTGGCGAAGTGGAAGACCGCCATCCAGATGCTGGCGCTTACCGTGCTGCTGGTCGGCGACGCCGGTCCGCCCTGGACAATGACCGCCGGGCTGGCGCTGCTGTGGGCCGCCGCCGGCCTCACGCTGATCACCGGCTACGACTACCTGCGCTCGGCGCTCGCCCACATGACCGAGACCGAACCACCGCCGCCGCGCGAGGCCAAACCCAAGGTCGGCGGCGTGAGCGTGCCATGAAAGTGAAATACTTCGCCTGGCTGCGGCAGAAGGTCGGCACGTCCGAGGAGGACGTCTCGCCGCCATCGGACGTCGCCACCGTGCAGGACCTGGTGACCTGGCTCTCGGCGCAGAGCGCGCGCCACGCCGACGCCTTCTCCGAGGCCAAGGTCTTCGGCGCGGCGATCGACAAGAAGGTCGCGACCTTCGCCACGCCGATCGCCGGCGCCAGCGAGGTCGCGTTCTTCCCGCCATTCACGGGCGGGTGACGCATGAGCGTGCGCGTCCAGCGCGAGGATTTCGATGTCGGCGCCGAGCTCGCGGCGCTGGCCGCCGGCAACAAGCGCGTCGGGGCCATCACCAGCTTCGTCGGCCTGGTGCGCGACCTGCATGTGCGCGAGGGCTATCACCGCGAAGCCGTGAGCGCGATGACGCTGGAGCACTATCCCGGCATGACCGAGACGGCGCTCGAGGAGATCGAGGCCGAGGCCAGCAAGCGCTGGCCGCTTGAGGCCACGCTGATCGTCCACCGCTATGGCCGGCTCGAACCCGGCGATCGCATCGTGCTGGTCGCCGTCGCCTCGCCGCATCGCGAGGCCGCCTTCGAGGCCTGCCACTTCCTGATCGACTGGCTCAAGACCAAGGCGCCGTTCTGGAAGGTCGAGGACACGCCCAAAGGCGAGCAATGGGTCGGCGCGCACGAGGGCGACGACCAGGCGGCCAAGAAGTGGGAGCGCTGACGCGCCGTCACGAGCGCGGGGCTGTCGCTCGCGGCTTGTTGGCTGCCTTCGGGCCGCGCCCTAAGCGCCATAGACCAAAGCCCTGCTCAAGGGTGATAGACCCGCACCGCCTTCAGTAGATCGCCATCCCATTCGAGGATCTCGACCACGCGATGCGGTGTGGCGTCGATGCCTGACGTGCGCAAGTACTCCATCGCCGACAGGGTCTCGCTCTCGACGACGTTGAGGAACTCGAAGCGCAGCCAGCCGACGCGCTTGAACGCCCTGGTGGCGTAGGCGCGGATTTCGTCGCGGCCGTTGAGCGCCGTGCGACCGCCGAGCTCGGGCATCGCGGCGACGACCTTGGCGCTGTCATGCGTGCCACCCTCGGCGTAGAGCGCGGCGACGCGCTCGGCGTCGCCACTGTGCCACGCGTCGCGCCAGCCCAGAACGCGCGCGGAAATCATGCGGCGCGCCCCATCGGCTCGTCGACGAGGTGGTCGTTCTCGCCGAAGTCCTCGGCGTCCTCGCGCAGCACCAGGGCGGCGAAGTCGTCGATCAGCACCTTCGCCAGCTTGCCGACCTGATAGTGGCGGCCGTCGATCTCGCGCACCGGTGTGATCTCCGAGGCCGAGCCGGTGAGGAACACGTCGCTGGCGCGGGCGAGGTCTTGCGGCCACACCTCGCGCTCCTCGACCTCCAGACCGCGCGCGCGGCACAGCCCGATCACGGCGCGGCGCGTGATGCCGTCGAGGAAATTGTCCGGTCTGGGCGTGACGATCTTGCCGTCGATCGACAGGAAGATGTTGGCGCCGGTCGCTTCAGCGACACGGCCTTTCCAGTCCAGCATCAGCGCGTCGTCGAAGCCGGCGGCGATGGCGCGATCCTTCTCCAGGGTGCAGATCACGTAGAGGCCACCGCACTTGCTCTCGCCCGGCGCGCTCTGCGGTGACGGGCGGCGGAATTGCGCCATGCGCAGGCGCACGCCGCGCAGGCGCGCCTCGCCGCTGAAGTAGTTCGGCCACGCCCAGGGCGCGATGGCGAGATGCGTCGCCGTGCCGAGGCCCGAGACGCCCAGCGCTTCCGAGCCGCGCCAGGCGATCGGCCGCACATAGCCTTCGCTCAGCCCATTGGCCGCGACCACCGCGCGCGTCGCCTCGTCGATCTGCCGGCGTGTCCAGGGGATCACGAGGTCGACCAGCCGCGCCGAGCGCAGCAGGCGTGCGCTGTGCGCCGCCAGACGGAAGACCCGGCCGCCATAGATGCGTTCACCTTCGAAGACCGAGGAGCCGTAATGCAGGGCATGGGTCAGCGCGTGCGCCCGCGCCTCGCGCCAAGGCACCAGTCGGCCATCCAGCCAGATCCAACCGTCGCGGTCGTCCATCGTTTCGATCATGACAATTCTCCCTTCGGAATTGTCCCGGTCGTTCCATCGGGAATCGCTCTGGGGCAACTTTCTGCCATAATGTCAGTAATACAGACTATGTCAATATCACTGACTCATAGTCATCCCGGCAGCACTCATGACAAATCCCGTTTCGAACCTTTCCCGCATCGGTCCTATCGCCTAGGATCGCCACAATCCCGCACAATAATCAGATCAAGCATGTCCGACGTCCGCGCCGCGCCGATTTCCATCCCGCCCTTCGTGCGCGACGACGATTTGCGCCAGAGCATCGAGCTCTTGTTCTTCGCCTACCGCGATTTCACCGGCGAGGCCGACCAGATGCTGGTGGCGGTGGGCTTCGGTCGCGCCCATCACCGTGCGATCTACTTCATCGGCCGCAACCCGGGCATCACCGTCGGCGGCCTGTTGCGCATCCTGAAGATCACCAAGCAGTCACTCTCCCGCGTGCTGCGCGAACTGATCGACGGCGGCTACGTCTCGCAGGACACCGGCCGCAACGACCGCCGCCAGCGCCTGCTGGCGCTGACCGCGAAGGGCGAAGAGCTCGAGCGCGAGCTGACTGGCCGCCAGCGGGCGCGCTTTGCGCGCGCCTTCGGCGAGGCCGGCGCCGACGCCGTGGCCGGTTTCCGCCGCGTCATGCTGGGCATGCTCGACCGCGAGCAGCGGCCGGAGATCGAGCGGCACATCGGCGTGCGCCGCTAAACGATATGGACGAGCCCCACATCCTGGTCGTCGACGACGACCAGCGCTTGCGCGAGTTGCTGCGCGGCTACCTGTCGCGCAACGGCTTTCGCGTCACCCTGGCCGGCGACGCCGCCGAGGCGCGCCAGAGCATGACGGCGATGCAGTTCGACCTGATGGTGCTCGACGTGATGATGCCGGGCGAGAGCGGCCTCGAGTTCGCCAGCGCGCTGCGCGCCAAGGATCGTGCGCTCCCGATCCTGATGCTGACGGCGATGAACGAGCCGCGCGACCGCGTCGCCGGCCTGGAGAGCGGTGTCGACGACTACCTTGCCAAGCCGTTCGAGCCGCGCGAGCTGGTGCTGCGGCTGCAGGCCCTGCTGCGCCGCGCCGAGCAGCGGCGCGCGCCGCCGCCGGTCGAGAGCGTGACGCTGGGCGGCATGCGCTTCGACCTCGGCCGCGGCGAGCTGCTGCGCGAGAGCGGCGAGCGCATCCGGCTGACCGAGGCGGAGGTCGTGCTGCTGCGCGCGCTCGCCGCCCGCGACGGCGATCCGGTCGACCGCGAGGCGCTGGCGCGCGAGCTGGGCGGCGACGTCAACGCGCGCACGATCGACGTGCATGTCACCCGGCTTCGGCGCAAGATCGAGCCCGATCCCCGCTTCCCGCGCTACCTGCTGACGGCGCGCGGCGCGGGCTACCGGCTGGTGGGCGAATGACGCGAGGCGGAGCGCATATGTGTTGTGCTCTACCTTCCCCCGGAGGGGCAAGGTGGCGTGCGAAGCGCGCCGGATGGGGGATGCCTCAACGCGCGCGGTGTCCGTCTTCGACATCCCCCTTCCCCCTCCGGGGGAAGGTAGAGCCAAACCCGTGACTATCGGCGACCTCGGTCGCGCCGGCGTCATGCGGCCGCTCGCGACCTTGCGCAACGCCTTGCTGCGCGCGCTGCACTATCTGCGCGACCTCAGGCCGCGCCAGGCCGTCGGCACCTTGGTGCCGCGCACCCTGTTCGGCCGCGCCACGCTCGCCATCATGATGCCGGCGCTGGTGCTGCAGATCTTCGTCACCTGGCTGTTCTACGACATCCTCTGGGACAACGTGACAAGGCGCATGGCGCGCTCGCTGGTCGGCGACATCAACCTGGTGATCGCCGCGCACGAGCGCTTCGGCCCCGATGATGCGCGCTTCCAATGGCTGCTCGAGCGCGCCGAGATCGACTTCCGCGGCCCCATGACCTTCACCAAGGGCGAGAAGATCGCGCCGTGGCCCGGGCCGCCGCTGTTCAGCATCATGCAGCGCGAGCTCGCCGGCATGCTCGATCTCTACCTGCAGCGGCCCTACGCCATCGACGCCGAGTCGCAGGAGAAGAAGGTGATCATCGCCGTGCAGCTGCCCGACGGCACGCTGCGCATGGTGGCGCCGCTTTCCCGGTTGTGGACGCGCACCTCCTGGCTGTTCGTCGTGCTGATCGCCGGCATGAGCCTCATCCTCTTCGGGCTGGCCATCCTGTTCGTGCGCCGCGAGCTGCGGCCGGTGACCAAGCTGGGCATGATCGCCGACGCGCTCGGCAAGGGCCGCGACGTGCCGGATTTCCGGCCCGAGGGTTCGATCGAGGCGCGCCAGACCGCCAGCGCCTTCCTCACCATGCGCGAGCGGCTGGGTCGGCAAATCCAGCAGCGCGCCGAAATGCTGGCCGGCGTCAGCCACGACCTGCGCACGCCGTTGACGCGCATGAAGCTCAGCCTCGCCATGCTCGACGACATGCCGGAGAAGCGCGAGCTGGAGGCCGATGTCGCCGACATGGAGCGCATGATCGAAGGCTATCTCGCCTTCGCCCGCGGCGAGGGCGACGAGCAGCCGGTCGACACCGACCTGTCGCACCTGATCGCCGATGTCGTCGAGGGCGCGCGGCGCGCCGGCGCCGGCGTCGCGACGCGCATCGAGGGCGAGCCGCACGCCATTGTGCGGCCGCTGGCGATGAAGCGCGCCATCGGCAACCTGGTATCCAACGCCCAACGCTACGGCAGCCGGGTCGAGGTCGCGTTCGTGCGCCGCAAGTCGGCGATCGAGGTGATCGTCGACGACGACGGGCCGGGCATCCCGGCGGCGCGGCGCGAGGAGATGTTTCGCCCCTTCCACCGGCTCGACCGCTCGCGCAATCCGCGCACCGGCGGCGTCGGCCTGGGGCTGACCATCGCGCGCGATGTGGCGCGCAGCCATGGCGGCGACGTCCATCTCGAGGACTCGCCGCTGGGGGGCTTGCGCGCGCGGATCAGGGTGCCGGTGTAGCCGGGCGACCCGGTCAGCCGATCGTGACACCGTGCGCGGCGCAGGCCGCACCGACATCGGCCGGCGCGAAGTTGCCGCGCGCCGTCAGGCGATCAAGATCCTGGAACATCGGCGCCAACCGCGACGCCGAGGAACTCAGCACCAGCACGCGCGCGGCGCGCGCCGTCTCGTTGCGATAGCCATGGCGCGAGCCGGCTGGCGCGAAGATGAACGAGCCGGCGCCGGCGACGCGGGCGCCCGCGTCGGTGTCCAGCGTCAGCTCGCCTTCGATGACGAAGAAGGACTCGTCGTCGTGGTCATGGACGTGCGGCGGTACGCCGTAGCCGGCCGGCACCTCATGATCGGCGACAAAGAGCGGGCCGGCGGCGCCGGCGCTCTTCACCAGCATCGGCGCCCCCAGCACGTTGAGGGCCTGGCCGGCCTGGGGGCCGACGATCGCGATCTGTGGCTCTGCCATGAGAATTCTCCTCCCGAAGCGCCCCTGGAATAATCGCGATCGACCCCGTCGGGTAGCCGGCCGATCATGGACAAATTGTTCGGATTACGCGAACAATAGCCGCCATGGATCTCCTGGACGGCATGCGGGTTTTCGTGCGCGTGGTCGACGAGGCGAGCTTCACGCGCGCCGCCCAGGCGCTGCGCCTGTCGCGCTCCTCGGCCAGCGAGAAGGTGCGCGAACTCGAAGAGTCGCTGGGCGTGCGACTGCTGCAGCGCACGACGCGGCGCGTGGGCGTCACCGAGGCGGGGCGCGCCTTCTATGCCCGCAGCCGCCGCGCCATCGAAGAGGCCGACGCGGCGCGACGCGAGGCGCAAGCGCTCAGCCGCGATCCCCGGGGGCGGCTGCGCGTCGGCGCGCCCGAGATGTTCGCGCGGCTATTCCTGGTGCCAGCGCTGACCGCCTTTCTGCGGCGCTATCCATCGGTATCGGTCGAGTTGATCGAAGCGGTGCGCGCCGCCAATCTCGTCGAGGAAGAACTCGACGTGTCGATCCGTATCGCCGGCGCGCTGGAGCCCGGCCTTGTCGCGCGACGCATCGGCTCATCGCGCGTCGTGATCTGCGCCGCGCCTGGCTATCTGAGCGATCGCGGCGCGCCGCTGTCGCCCGATGACGTTCAGGCGCATGACTGCCTCGGGTTCGCGCCGCTCGCATGGGGTCGTCTGTGGACGTTCGCGCGCGACGGCCAGACGCGGCGCGTCGACATCACGCCGCGCGTGATGTGCACGGGCTCGGAATCCTTGCTGACCTGCGCGCGCGCCGGACTTGGCCTCGCGCCATTGCCGCATTGGGCTGTCGGCGACGACATTGCGAGCGGCGCGCTCGTATCGGTGCTGCCCGACTGGTCGACACAGGAGGTCGGCGTCCACGCGATCTACCCCTCGAACCGCCAGGTGCCGACCAAGGTCCGCGCCTTCGTCGCCCACATCGCGCGCGAGCTGAAGGCCCGCGGCCTCTAGAACAGCTTGCCGCCGTTGGGCACGGCCTTGTCGGGCACGATCAGCACCACGCCGCCGGTCTCGTCGGGAAAGCCCAAGGTCAGCACCTGCGACATGAACTTGCCGATCTGGCGCGGCGGAAAGTTCACGACGGCGGCGACCTGGCGGCCGACCAGCGCCTCGGGCGTGTAGTGCGTGGTGAGCTGGGCGGAGGATTTGCGCGTGCCGAGCTCGGTGCCGAAGTCGATCACCAGCTGGATCGCCGGCTTGCGCGCGCCCTCGAAGGGTCGCGCCTCGACGATGGTGCCGACGCGGATGTCGACGCGCTCGAAGTCGGGAAACGTGATGGTCTCGCTCATGCCGCCGACCATAGCGCAAAAAGCAAAAGGGCCGCTCCTGGGGAGCGGCCCTGTGTCGAACCGGCAAGCGGGGGAGGAGGTGCCGCTGGCCCGACGATTGCTGGACGCCTGCGCGCTCAGTTCTTCTTGGCGAGCAGCGCCTTGACCTCTTCGATCACCTCGGCGACGCGCGCGTTGACGGCGTCGAGCGTCTGCGCGTTGCTCTTGGCGATCATCTCCGACAGCTCGCGCAAATTGGCGATCGCCGTCTCGTAGGTCTTCTTGGCGACGTCGGCCTGCTTGGCGGCCTTCTCCTCGAAGGAGGCGGCGGCCATGATCTCGCTGGCGGCCTTGCTGAAGTCCTCGGTCATCGCCTTGACCATCTCGGCCTGGCGCTCGGCCAGCGTCTTGAACGCCTCGAAGGCAGCCTGGTTGGCGGTGGTCATGACGGCGATGTTCTTGCGCTGCGCCTCGGCGATCGCCTCGACGTTGAACGCCGTCGGGAACTTGAAGTCGGCGGCGGTCGGCATCTTGAACTCGCCCCACGCCTTGGTGAAGTCGACGTCGGCGAAGGGGAACTTGAAGGTCGGGGTCATCGGTTTCTCCATCTCGGGGGCCGCCACTGCGGTTGCACTCTGGGCGGCCACGGTCACGGCGGGCTTGGCGGCGCTGGCGCCCCTGGCGGAAGCTTTGCGAGCGGCCATCGGGGGTCTCCTGTGCCTGACCTCGAAAGCGCTACCGGGAGACGCCGCCAACGAGATCCTGTTGATCGCTGCTGCAGTCTTGTGCGCTGCAACATGACATCCGTGTATGCTTCTTAGTGCGCTGCGTCAAGGCGGACTTGTGCGATGCACAATACCCATGCCGCCAGCGCCGCAATCAGGGCGGGCTCGGCTCGGCCTCGGCCGGCGGCGCTTCCGGAGGCTGGCGGCGGCGCCGTGATGAGATATTTTTCGCAATCTTATCAAATCGTTGAGCCCATCCTTCGAGAGTCTTCAGGCGCGAATCCAGGGTCACCATGGTCTTGCCGAGGTCGGCGCTGTCGTCGCGCAGCCATGTTCTGAGGACGACCACGTGCAAGGCAGCCAGCGATTTCTGCCGCACCGCACCAACCACCCCCTCGGCGGTCAGCCCGCTGGCCTCCAGGATCACCGCCATGGCGCGCATCAGCGCGGGACGCAACGCCAGGGCCGCCAGCGGATCGCGGGCCAGACCCTCGGCGAGCGCCGCGACGGCCTCGCGATGCGGCCGCAGCAGGTCGTAGCGGCGCATCATGGTGTCGAACAGGCGGTCACGCACGGTCTCGTCGGGGTCCTGCGCTTCCTCGACGCCGTCGAGCACCTGGCGGTCGATATCGGCCAGGAAGGCGCTGACGATCGCCGCCTTGGTCGGGAACTGGCCGTAGAGCGCGGCAAAGGGTACCGCCGCCTCGGTCGCGATGGCGCGCAGGGTAACGTCGCGCCACCCGCGTTTGGCGATCAGCTGGAGGGTGGCGGCGATGATGGCGGCGCGCTGGTCGGACATGGGTAGAACCTAAGTTCGCCGTCCGCTTCCCGCCATGGCAAACGGACGCGCCTATCGTCGCGCGCCGGCTTCCTCGAGCAAGCGCACGATCGCCGCCTGGCCGCGCTGCCTGGCATGCGCCAAAGGCGTGACGCCCTGGCCGTCGGCGATATCGACGCGCGCGCCCGCCTTGAGCAGCAAACGCACGATCTCGGTATGCGCCGCACCGCCATCGCCCAGTATGATCGCCTCGAGCAGCGCGGTCCAACCCAGCCGGTTGACGTGGTCGATGTCGATCGTCGTCGCCAGCAGCACGCGCACGACCTCGACATGCCCGTAATGCGCGGCGGGAATCAGCGCCGTGCCGCCAAAGCGATTGACGCTCTTGAGGTCGGCGCCGGCCGCCAGGGTCATGCGCAGGATCTCGACGCGACCGCGCGCGCCGGCGAGCAGATAGGGGCTGTCCTGGATCGAATCCTTGGCGTTGACGTCGGAGCCGGCGGCGATCAGCGCGCGGGCGACCTCGACATGATTGCCCTGGGTCGCCGCCAACAGCGCCGTGCGGCCAGACGCGTCGCGCGCCTTCACATCGGCGCCCGCGCCCAACAGACGGTTCACCGTCGCCAGGTCGCCGGCCGCGGCCGCGGCGATCAGCTCGACGGCCGGCTGCGCGATAGCGGATCCCGAAGCCAGGATCATCGACAACACCCCGCACAGGACGCGACGGCGCAGCATGTCTAGCGCGGCGCCCGGGGCGCGCCGGCGTCGGTCAGGCCCTCGCCATGGACCATCCTGCCGATGCCGGCGGCGTGGGCGGCTTCCTCGCAGAGGAAGCAGGGCCGCGACGATGAATACAACGTCGCGCCGCGAATCGAGCCGCCGCCCGCGCGACGACGCGCGTCGGCGATCGCCTCGCGCTCGGCATGCGCCGCTGTATCGCCGCGCGAGATCACCGCGCTGGGCGCCTGGCCGATGATGCGCCCGTCGAGCACGACGACCGCGCCATAACCCTGGTCGCCGGCGGCGATGGCGCGGCGGCGCATCTCGAAGGCGCGCGCCATGAAGCCCGGGTCGTCCGCCGGCACGGGCTGCTCGATCTCCTCGCGCGCCGTCGCCGGGCGCGCCGCGAGGACCATGGCGCCGGCGATGGCGGCGCGACGTGGGATCATCGGCGTCATCCCGCCAGCTCGCGGCTGCGCCGCGTGGCGGCGTCGATGGCGCGATCGAACAGCGGCTGCATGGCGTCGCCGGCCATCAGCACCTTCAGCGCCTCGGCGGTGGTGCCGCCCGGGCTGGTGACGTTGATGCGCAGTTGCGCGGCGCTGTCGGCGGAGCGCGCCAGCAGCTCGCCCGAGCCCGAGACTGTGCCGCGCGCCAGCTTGGTCGCCAGCTCGGCCGGCAGGCCGGCCTTCACGCCGGCCGTCGCCATCGCCTCGGCGAGCAGGAAGACATAGGCCGGGCCGCTGCCCGACACCGCCGTCACCGCGTCCATCAGGCCCTCGTCGTCGACCCAATCGACGCTGCCGACGGCCGACAGCAGATCCTGGCAGCGCGCGCGCTCGGCCGGGCCAACGCCGGGTCCGGCGACGCATACCGTCACGCCGCGCCGCACCGCCGCCGGCGTGTTGGGCATGGCGCGCACCAGCTTGGCGCGCGCGCCGAGGTGCTGGCGGAAATAGGCGAGCGTCTTGCCGGCGGCGATCGACAGGAAGGTGGCGCCGGCCTCGGCGAAGCGGCGCAGGCCGGGCAGCGCGACATCCATGGTCTGCGGCTTGACCGCGAGCACGACCAGATCGGGCGCGAAGGACGCCGGCAGCTTGTCGATCGAGCCGACGACGATGGCGCCGGCGATCTTCGGCTGGATCGCCTCGACCGGCTCGATTACCGCGAGGTCGGCGGGCTTGAGGCCACGCTCCAGCCAGCCCTCGAGCATCGCGCCGCCCATCTTGCCGCATCCCACCAGCAGCAACCTGCCGCCCGCCATGGTCCCCTCCGGTCCGTAGTGGCGCCGACCATACACCGGCCCCTTCTCCCCGCGAAGGCGGAAGGAACTACACCTTCGGCGGCACGAACATGTAGCCGACGCCGCGCACGGTGCGGATGGTCTCGGGGTGCGCCGGGTCGACCTCGATCTTCTTGCGCAGGCGCAGAATGCGCTGGTCCATGGCGCGGTCGAAGGCCTCGAGCTCGCGATGCGCGGTGCTCTCCAGCAGCCAGTCGCGCGCCAGCGGCCGGTTGGGATTGTCGGCGAAGAGCTTAAGCAGGTCGAACTCGCTGGCCGCGAGGGTCTCGCTCTCGCCGCTGGCGGTGTCGATCAGCGCGCGCGTGTCGAGGTCGAGCTCGCAGCGGCCCATGCGCACGCGCTTGCCGTCGTTGACCGGCCGTGCCGCCGCGCGCGGCGCGCGGCGCAGCACGGAGCGCACGCGGGCCAGCAGCTCGCGCGGTTCGTAGGGCTTGGCGATGTAGTCGTCGGCGCCGGTCTCCAGGCCGACGACCCGGTCGATGGTGTCGCTGGCGGCGGTGACCATGACGATGCCGACATGCGCGTCGCGGCCGCGCAGCCAACGCGCCAGGGTGAGCCCGTCCTCGCCGGGCAGGCCGACATCGAGCAGCACCAGCGCCGCCGCCTCGCGCTCGATGGTTCGGCGCAGGCCGGCGCCGCCATCCACGCCGGTGACGCGAAAGCCCTGCTTCTCAAGATACTGCAGCAGCAAACGACGCTGCGTCGCATCGTCCTCGACAACGATCAGATGCGGTCGGTCATCCCCCGCCACGCCACTGCTCCCCCCGGTCGCACGGCGACCGCACACGGCTCCCTCTTCCCGCTTCCGGGGAGAGGGAGGACAACGCCGTCCGCGATAACCCTACCCTCAATCGGGCGGCAGATTGCTACATGTTGGAGCGGTTGAACAGGATCGCCCCGTGCGGGCGGGCGAACGCCTCGTCCGGACGGCGACGCCGCATCCCACGTCACAGACGTTACAATCGGCCCGCCGCCGCGAGACATGCGTGTGACAATCGGCTGCGAGGTTGGCGGGTCCGGTCAGAGGGACCCATGACGACCACGTCCGCTCCCGCCACCCAGCCGGTGGCGGCGCCATCCGTCGACACGGCGATGCGCCGCGCCATGCTCGATTCGATGATGTCCTCGCCCTACGGCGTCGACGCCATCTGGCTGCTCGTCATGGTCTCGATCTGGAGCGCGGTGCCCGAGCCGCGCGCGCTGATCCTGACGATCGCCTACGGCACGATGGCCGCGATCCGCTACGGCTTCAACTTCCTGTACGCGCGCCGCAAGCCGGCCGACGACCACCTGGAGGTCTGGCTGCGCGCCCTTGTCGTGGTCTCCATCGGCATCGGCCTGGGCTGGGCGGCGCAGACCCTCGTCCTGCTGGGTCCCAAGCCGGGCTTCGTCTGGGTCCTGCCGCTCGTCACCCTGGGCGTGATGGTGGTGAACGCCGCCTACGCGCGCGCCGCGTATGCGCCGGCGGCGCTGGCGTTCATCGTGCCGGCGCTGCTGCCGGTATCGATCGGCCTGATGTGGCAGGACGACCCCATCGCCCGCGGCCTGGGTATCGGCTGCCTCGTCTACATGCTGACGGCGTCGCAGTGGGCGCGCAGCGTCAACCGCCGCCTGCGCGAACGCTTCGCCGTCGAGGCCGAGCTGCGCGCGGCGTTGGCGCGCAACGTCGAGCTGCAGGAACAGCTCGAGCGCGGCCGCGGCATGCTCGGCACCGTGCTCGACAATCTCGACGACGGCGTCGAGCTCTACAATTCGGCCGACCGGCGGGTTTTCGGCAACGCCGCGATCCGCCGGCTGCACGATATCCCCGAGGACGTCTACGCGCGCGCGACCACGGCGCGCGACATGATCGCCTGGCGCTTCGACCGCGGCGAGTACGGCCCCGAGGCCACCGATCGCGCGGGCGAGATCGAGCGCCGAGTCGCCGCCTTGCGCGATCCGGCGACCGGCGCGATCCAGCAATCGACGGTGACCGGCCGCACCGTCGAGCTGCGTTTCAAGCGGCTGCCCGATGGCGGGATGCTGGCGACGCACCGCGACATCACGCGCCTGAAGCGGCGCGAGGACGAGCTGGCCGCGGCCAAGGAGGAGGCCGAGCGGGCGCGCGCCGAGACCGCGCAGGCGCTGGGCCGCCTGCAAGTCGTGATCGACAACATGAGCGACGGCGTCATGCTGTTCGACCGCGACCTGCGCTGGGCGATCGATAACCAGAAGGTCCGCGACCTGCTGGCGCTGCCCAAGGACGTCGCCCATGTCGGCGCCACCAGCGCCGACATCCAGCGCTTCCAGATCCAGCGCGGCGATTTCGGGCCGATCGAGGATGTCGAGGCCGATATCCAGGAGTGGCTCGATCGCCGCCGCAACGCGCCGAACCTCACCTATACGCGCTGGACGGCGGCCGGCCGCTTCCTCGAATACACCTCGCGGCCGCTGCCCAACGGCGAGATCGTCGCGACCTATCGCGACATCACCGAGCTGAAGCGCCACGAGGAGGAATTGGCGACGGCCAAGGAGGAGGCCGAGCGGGCGCGCAACCGGCTGGAGGACGCGATCCGCGCCCTGCCGTCGGGATTCTCGCTGCACGACGAGGAAGCGCGGCTTGTCGTCTACAACGATTCCTACGAGCGCTATTTCGGCAACACGCCGGGCCTGCTCAAGCGCGGCGAACGCTACGAGGACCTGCTGCGCGAGATGCAGCGGCGCGGCACGGTGCGACCCGAGCATCGCGAGCGCGGCGAGGCGTGGATCGCCGAGATGGCGGCGCACCATCGCAGCTCGTTCGGCGATCGCGAGATGGCGACGGCAGCCGAACGTTGGATCCGCATCTCCAAGCATCCGACGCGCGAAGGAGGCGTCGTCACCTTGGTCACCGACTTGACCGAGGCCAAGGCACGCGAGCGCGAGCTGGCGCGGGCGCGCGACGAGGCCGAGGCCGCCGGCAAGCAGGCGGCGGACGCGCGCCTGCGCCTGGTCGACGCCATCGAATCGTTGCCCAATGGCTTCGTGCTGTTCGACGCCGAAGGCCGCCTGGTTCTCGCCAACCAGCGTTTCCTCGAGTACTACGCGCCGATTGCCGACCTCGCCGTGCCCGGCGCCCGGATCGAGGACATGCTGCGCCAGGCCGCGATCCGCGGCGCCGTGTCGACCGGCGGCCGCGACGTCGAGGACTGGGTCGAGACGCGCATGGCGATGCGCCGCAACCCCGGCGCGCCGCGCGAGACGCGTCAGCCCGACGGCCGCTGGGTCGTCATCGGCGAACGGCGCACACGCGACGGCGGCGTCGCCAGCATCTATACCGACATCTCCGAGCTCAAGCGCCGCGAGATGGAGCTGGAGCAGGCGCGCGACGCCGCCGAGGCCGCCAGCCGCGACGCCGCGAACGCCCGCACCCGCCTGGTCGACGCCATCGAAGCGCTGCCCCACGGCTTCGTGCTGTTCGACGTCGACGACCGGCTGGTGCTGACCAACCAGCGCTTCCTCGAGTACTACGCCGAGATCGCCGACATCACCGTGCCCGGCGTGCACGTCCGGGAGATGCTGCGCGAAGCCGCACGGCGCGGCGCGGTGTCGACCGGCGACAGGAGCGTCGAGGACTGGCTCGAGACGCGCATGGCCATGCGGCGCAACCCGGGCGCGCCGGTCGAGACGCGTCAGCCCAACGGGCGCTGGATCGTCATCGGCGAGCGGCGCACGCGCGAAGGCGGGCTGGCCGGTATCTATACGGACATCTCGGAGCTGAAGCGCCGCGAGGCCGAGCTCGAGCAAGCGCGCGACGAGGCCGAGGCGGCCAACCAGTCGAAGAGCACCTTCCTCGCCACCATGAGCCACGAGATTCGTACGCCGATGAACGGCGTGCTGGGCATGATGGAGATCCTCGAGCGCCAGGGCGTCGACGAGGAGCAGCGGCCGACGGTCGAGACCATGCGCGAATCGGCGCAGGCGCTGCTGCGCATCATCGACGACGTGCTCGACTTCTCGAAGATCGACGCCGGCCGGCTGGAGCTCGAGTCGACGGCTTTCTCGTTGTCGGGCGTGATCGAAGGCGCGATGGCGGCCATGCGTCCGCAAGGCCTCGACAAGGGCCTGACGCTGACAGCCGACATCGATCCCGGCTCGTCCGACGCGCTGGAGGGCGATCCCGGCCGCGTGCGCCAGATCCTGATCAACCTGCTGGGCAACGCGGTGAAGTTCACCGAGCGCGGCTTCGTGCGCATGGCGGCCTCGACAGCGCCGCTGGGCGATGGCCGCATCCGCGTGTCGCTGTCGGTCGCCGACAGCGGCATCGGCATGGACGACGCGCAGCTTTCGCGGCTGTTCGAACCCTTCGCCCAGGCCGACAGCTCGACGACGCGGCGCTATGGCGGCACGGGTCTGGGCCTTTCCATCGTGCGCCGGCTGGCGCAGCTGATGGAGGGCGATGTCAATGTCGAGAGCAAGCTGGGCGCCGGCACGACTTTCCGCATCACGCTGGTATTGCGCGCGGCCCCGGCCGACTCGCCCTTGCGCGCGATCACGCCGCTCGCCGCGCGGGCGCGCCGCCGACAGCCGGCCGAAAGCGCGGCGCGTGTGCTGGTGGTCGACGACCACCCGGTGAACCTGAAGGTGCTGGTCAAGCAGCTGCAGATGCTCGGCATCGCCGCGGATACCGCGGTCGACGGCGTCGAGGCGCTGGCGATGTGGCGCGCCGGCCACTACGCCGTCGTCCTGGCCGACGTCCACATGCCGCGCATGGACGGCTACGAGCTGGCTGACGCCATCCGCCGCGAGGAGGCGGCGATGCCGGGTAATGCGCGCCACACGCCGATTGTCGCCGTCACCGCCAACGCCATGCGCGGCGAGGAGGAGCGCTGCCTCGCCGCCGGCATGGACGCCTATCTCGCCAAGCCCGTGAGCTTCGATCGGCTGCGCGCGGCGTTGTCGCGCTGGCTGCGGATCGACGCCGACGACGAGGCCTCGGCCGCCGCCGATACGCGGCCGGCGATCGACGAATCGACCCTGCGCGCCTGGCTGGGCGACGATCCGGCGACCCTGAACGAGGTGCTGCGGGACTTTCTGCGCGACGCCTGGCAGTCCGAGCGCGACATCGGCGCGTCTCTCGGCGCCGGCGACCTGCCGAGACTGGCGGCGACGGCGCATCGGCTGAAAGGCTCGGCGCTGGCGATCGGCGCGCGGCGGCTGGCCGATGCTGCGGCCGGCCTGGAACAGGCCGGCCGCACCGGCGACCGCGCCGCCTGCCAGGACGGGCTGGGCGCGCTCGCCGGCGAGCTGCGCCGCGTGGCCGAGGAGATCGGCGGCTGACGGGCAGCGCGTTCGTCCTCTGGCGTGGGAAAGACGATCGCCAGCGAGCTTCGAGTCTCCCTTCCCCCGTCAGCCCAGCGGGGAAAGGGGAAACCAGTTCGAATCAGGCCTCAAAACGCCCGTTCCGATCGCGCATACGGAATTGCCTGCGGCCGTAGGATCGAAGGCATGGATTCGACGCTCGTAGGAGCGAAAAACAGGGGTTTTCCGATTTTGGGGCTACACCGTCTCCAGATTTGAACCTCTGGAGTTCGCCCCATGGCCCGCGACCGCAAGATCTCTTCCGACTTCTGGACCTGGGAGGCGGTCGTGTCCCCTGTAGTGGTGTAGCTGGGTAGAGCAAGTCCGCCCGCGAAGCGCGCTCCCCAATAGCGCCGTAGCGAGCGGGCGGGCTTGCGGTGGTCACCGACGATTTCCGGTTAGGGTCGGGTTGCGAGATCCAACCTGTAACCGAGAGACCACCGATGACCACCGAGATGATGAACCTGCGTTCGCTGATGGAGAAGACCCCCGACGCCGATGTGCTGCGCGACATGATCGCCTTCGCCGCCGAGCGGCTGATGGAGATCGAGGTCGGAGTGCTGACCGGGGCGGCCCATGGCGAGAAGAGCCCGAGCCGTCTGGCACAGCGCAACGGCTATCGCGAGCGCGACTGGGAGACGCGGGCCGGCACGGTCGAGCTGCGCATCCCCAAGCTGCGTCGTGGCAGCTACTTCCCGGGCTTCCTCGAGCCGCGCCGCATGGCCGAGAAGGCGCTGACCGCGGTCATCCAGGAGGCCTACATCCAGGGCGTCTCGACCCGCTCGGTCGACGAGCTGGTCAAGGCCATGGGCATGAGCGGCATCTCCAAGAGCCAGGTGAGCCGGCTGTGCGAGGAGATCGACGAGAGGGTCAAGGCCTTCCTCGACCGGCCGATCGAGGGTGACTGGCCGTATCTGTGGATCGACGCGACCTACGTGAAGGTGCGCCAGGCCGGCCGCATCGTCTCGGTCGCCGTCATCGTGGCGGTCGGCGTCAACGCCGATGGTCGGCGCGAGGTGCTCGGCATGGACATCGGCCCGTCCGAGGCCGAGACCTTCTGGACCGCCTTCCTGCGCAAGCTGGCGCGGCGCGGCCTGCGCGGTGTGAGGCTCGTCGTCTCCGACGCCCACGAGGGCATCAAGGCGGCCGTCGGCAAGATCTTCACAGCGACCTGGCAGCGCTGCCGCGTCCACTTCATGCGCAACGCCCTGGCGCACGCCGGCAGAAGCGGCCGGCGCGTCGTCTCCGCCTTCATCGCCACCGCCTTCGCCCAGGACGACGCGGCACAGGCTCGGGCGCAGTGGCGCCTCATCGCCGACCAGCTCAAGCCCAGGGTGCCCAAGCTCGCCACCTTGATGGATCACGCCGAGCCCGATGTGCTGGCCTATATGAGCTTCCCCTCGCAGCATCGCGCCAAGCTGCACTCGACCAATCCCATCGAGCGCCTCAACGGCGAGATCAAGCGTCGCACCGACGTTGTCGGCATCTTCCCCAACGAGGCCGCCATCACCCGCCTCGTCGGCGCCATCCTGCTCGAACAGAACGATGAATGGGCCGTCCAGCGCGCCCGCTACATCACGCTGGAAAGCATCGCGCCCGTCAGCGATGATCCCATCATCGGGCTGCCCGCCGTGGCCGCCTGATCGATCCGGCACTGGCCTGGAATCGTCGTACTGACCATCCGTCAGCTACACCACGGCTCGGGACACGATC